>ERZ808240.16-NODE-16-length-219195-cov-14.060591_pt1 | contig 219195 bp, 220 predicted proteins | sample MGYA00521084_ERZ808240 | MGnify/ENA primary metagenome ERZ808240 (study PRJEB31516, sample SAMN03275571) | gut metagenome | biome: mammalia-associated habitat; material: feces | host: Papio cynocephalus | place: Kenya | collected 2012-08-06 ...
GTAAGATTATAACTCATTAGGCCGGGATGTTACAACTATATTTTACCACAACAATATGACGATATACTATATATAGTAATGAATTGGTTTTAAACGGAGTTTTAGTTTATTTACAAGGAGGTTTTTGTATGTCGATGAATATTAGTGGATTAGGTAATGCCTATAGTGGTGTCAATACTAATAGCAAACAATATAAGGCTTTGAAAGAAAAAGGCTGGTTAGAAGGAGTAATTCAGAACGAAGCTATGATGTCTCCAGAAGAAAAAATGATATATGAAATATTTGGCGGAAGGGATACTATTGTTAATAATTTGATGAAACAATTTGATTCCGATGGGGATTTACTGAATGCAAATGGAGTGGCAGGAATGGATGTTACTGGCAAAGGTACATCGTGGCAGAAACTCACGAATGTATCTGAGGAATATCGGCAAAAAATGTTTGATAATGTAAAGAAAGAATTTATTCAAGAAAATGGTGTTTCAAATGGTGACACAACTAAGCGTTCAGATATTTTCAAAGATTATCAATTAAGTGTGAATAAAGATAAACGTTTAAGTGGTACATGGACTTTAGAACAATATGAAGGACAGTATAGATCCGCTATGTATGCAGCAGTGAAAGCAGCTAATCCAAATTGGAAACCGGGACAAAAATTTGATACAAGTATTCTTGATAATGTCACAAGAGAATCAGTGGAAGCAACACTTGTCAAAAATGGTAATAGGCTAGTTCGTAATTCTATTGATGTATCAGTATAGAATACAACAACTTCCAGTTTGTATAATTAAGAAAATAAGAATTGTGGAGGGAAAAATGAATCTGACTATAAGAAAATGGAGAATTGATGATAAATCTAATCTTGCAATAAACTTAAATAATCTAAGGGTTTTGAATAACCTTAGGGATGGCTTACCTTATCCGTACACGGAAAAGGATGCGGAGGATTTTATACATGCGATGTAATATCCATTGCAAAACCGCTGAAATGGGTTATTACATAGGAGAACCCTACTGGGGAAATGGATATATGACAAATGCAATCAAACAGGTTTGTGAATATATGTTTGAGAAAACGGATATTATTCGTATTTTTGCTGAACCATTTGCTCACAATATAGCTTCATGTAGAGCATTGGAAAAGGCAGGATTTCAATACGAAGGAACATTAAAGAGTAATGCTGTGAAATGCGGCAGTATCGTTGACATGAAAATGTATGCACTTGTCAGAGAGTAATTCAACTTCCAATTTTAAGAATTATTGAAATTGGCAATTGGGTAAATCTTGGTAAATTAATTTTATAAGGATCACAAATTTTGAAGTATTACTAAAATGCAAAATACAGGTAAAGTTGTTATTAATCTGGCTACCGATGATTAAAAAAAGAATATGATAGGATATGTGCGTTGGGTATAGGTAGTAAGCGGACTGAAATCAGATACATTAATGCACGAAATCCATATTACTATTTTTTAATGAAGGATCCGGATGATAACACAATAGAAATCACGGGCCCATATGATGAAATAGGCAGTGAATGGGAATAAATTTGTTGGTTTAGAAAATTGTTTAAATTAAAAGTTGCGGAGGAAAAAGATATGGATAAGACAGAGATATATCGCTATTTAAAGGAACAAAAAATAGAACATGAAATTACGGAACATAAAGCGGTTTTCAATATGGATGAAATGGATTCTATTGAACTGCCTTATCCGGAATGGAATGCTAAAAATTTATTTGTTCGTGACGATAAAAAACGTAATTACTATTTGATAACGGTTAAAGGAGACAAGCGGGTAGATTTGAAAGGATTCCGCAAGCAACATGGTCTGCGTGCACTTTCCTTTGCATCTGCTGAGGATTTGCTTGATATCATGAAGCTGACACCCGGTTCTGTTACTCCACTTGGTATTTTAAACGATACGGAACACAGGATTCATTTTTTCCTGGACACAGAATTTGCAGGAAATAAGATTGGCGTTCATCCAAATGATAATACAGCAACTGTTTGGATGCAGGCGGATGACTTGATGAAGATAATTCAAAAGCATGGGAATGTTGCGGAATACACATGTATATAATTGCAACTTACGGTTTGCTTGAAAGCAATGTGCAAAAAATACACATTCCAATTTGTTGACAATGTAAAGTGATTTATAAATCGGAGATTGTGGAGGTACTATTATCATGATTTTGTGTTTTTCGGGAACTGGAAACAGCCGATATATAGCAAAGAAAATTGCAGATAAATTGCAGGACGAGATTGTAGATATAAATGCAAAAATCAAGGCAGTAGATTATTCGCCGATAAAAACAGGTGATAATGTAATCGTTGTAACTCCGACTTATGCGTGGCGTATTCCTCGGATTGTGTCGGATTGGCTTTCTGAAACAGAATTACTTTCTGCAAAACGTATTTGGTTTGTTATGAACTGTGGTAGCGAAATTGGCAATGCGGCAAAATATAATCGCAATCTTGCCGAGCAAAAGCACTTATGCTATATGGGCACATCTCAAATTCTTATGCCGGAAAACTATATTGCCATGTTCGATGCACCCGAAGCAGAGGAGGCAAGAAAAATTGTAAAGAATGCTGAGCCTGCTATTATGGACACTATTGTCTGGATTAAGGAAGGACAACCTTTTCCTGCACCACGAAATAATCTTTACGACCGTTTTATGAGTGGTCCGGTAAATCCGATTTTTTATCGGTTCTTCGTGAAAGCTAATGCATTTCAGACAGATGATACTTGTATCAGCTGCGGTCAATGTGTTAAAAACTGCCCAATGAACAATATTACACTTGAAAGTGGCAAGCCAACATGGGGAAAACAATGTACTCACTGTATGGCATGTATTTGTTATTGTCCCACAGAAGCAATAGAATACGGCAAAAAGAGCATGGAAAAACCGCGTTATCATTTTGAACAGTTAAAGATGAAATGATTGGCGAAATAGTTGTTAAGCCAAAAGATAATACAATTTCCTTAGGATATACATTTTCTTATAAATATCATCGACAAGGATATGCTTTTGAGGCTCTAACCGTTTTGCATGAGCATCTTCATAAGATGGCTCCGGAATGGGAGTTTATTAGTTTTACAAAATGCGAGAATATAGCCAGTATTGAATTACTTAAGAAATTAGGATATAAGGATCTCGGCTATGTTCCAAGCATAGATTCTCAGGCATTCGGCAAGTGGACAACATTGGTTACAGAGGAGAAATTTGCCTGATAAAGTAAATGATTTCTAGTTTGTTGAATTAAGAAAACTGGAATTTGGAGAATTGTTCAAAAGAGAACAGATAGATGATAGATTAACTTTTGTATATTAAAAAAGAAATAAAAAGTAAATTTTTGGAGGTAAATATGAGATACGATTGTGGATTTGAAAAAGGAAATAACTGGTTTAGGTATCGCGCAGGTGGAATTATAATACATAATAATAAAATGTTGTTTGTAAAAAGCTGCATGGGAGACTATTATTATATGATTGGCGGCGGAGTTCACATGGGCGAAACGTCTAAGGATTGTATTGAAAGAGAGGTTTATGAAGAAGCAGGTATCCATACTTGCGTGGATCATCTTGCGGTCGTATGCGAAAACTTTTTCAAAGGTATCGGTGGCAAGATTGATGGTTTTGATTGCCATACGATTGAATTTTATTATTACATGAAGGTTCTTGAGGAAGATTTAAGTTTATGTAAAAAGGAAACGGATGATGGAGAAGAATTGGTATGGTTATCACTGGATGAAATCCAATCCAGTAAAATTAAACCGGAATTTTTGAAGGAAAATATCGATAAGATTATCAATGATAATAAAATCATTCATGTTATTGATGAACGAGACAGATAAAATTAAAGGAGTATTTATGTTAGGCAAGTTACGAAATATGACATCCATATATTTATTTCGAGGACAAGAAGTATTGCTCTTGTTTCGGCAGGGTAGCAGAGTAGTAAATGATGTATGGCTGGGCACAGCGGGTGGACATTTTGAAGAATTTGAGTTAAATGATGCAAAGGCATGTGTCTTGCGCGAGTTAAAGGAAGAAGTGGGCGTGGAAGAAAGCCAACTGTCTAAGATGACTTTGAAGTATGTTACACTGCGTAATATAAAAGGAGAGATTCGTCAGAATTATTATTTCTTTGCAGAACTGGATCAGGATATTTCATTGGAGTCGAATGAGGGAATTTTGAAATGGTTTCAGGTGGATGAAATTGGAAATTTAGATATGCCCTTTACGTCAAAATATGTGATAAATCATTATTTGACGGAAGGGCATAGGAATGATAAAATATATAGTGGAGTAGCGACAAGAAATACAGTTGAATTCTTAGAATTAGAAGAATTTTAATTGGGGTTTGCTTAACCACTAATAGACGAAAGGGAATATCGTTACGGAGTATGAAAATATATGAAGTTTCAAAAAGAACTACTAAGTTATTGACAATGCTATTAGATGTTTGGGAAGATTCTGTTCGGGCAACCCATCTTTTTCTTTCCGATGCGGAGATCAAACAGATTAAAGAATATGTTCCACAGGCACTGCGGGAAGTCAAACATTTAATCGTTGTTGAAAATACCCCGGAAGAGCCAATTGCTTTTATGGGAATTGAAAATCAGAGGTTAGAAATGCTTTTTCTCGCTTCCGGAGAAAGAGGAAAAGGAATTGGCAGGCTTTTGATACAATATGGGATTCGGAATTACAAAATTCAGGAAGTGACAGTGAATGAACAAAATCCACAGGCGGTAGGTTTTTATGAACATATGGGTTTTGCGACATATAAAAGAACAGATTTTGATGAAGAAGGAAATCCGTATCCGCTTTTGTATATGAGAAATGAGCAGAGGTAGATTTGAGTGAGAAAGGGGATCTTATGTTACCTACAATAGAAGAAGCAAAAATCGAACTTGAAATAGCGGAGAAATTAAATCCCGGTCCGTGGATTGAACATTCATTGAATGTCGGAATTGCGGCAAGAAATATTGCAAAAAAGGTATCGGAAATGGATGAAAACAAAGCCTATATTGTGGGAATGCTTCATGATATTGGGCGAAGAGTTGGAATTGTAAATACTCCCCAGCACGTTTATGAGGGGTATAAATATGCAATTGAAAAGGGATGGGATGAAGTTGCCAGAGTTTGTATGACACATTCTTATCCGCTGATGAAAGATGAGTTCGATTATATACCGGAAACAGAGGAAGAAATAGCAATAAAAGAATATATTATGAATTGTCAGGCAGATGATTATGATAAATTGATCCAGATAGCAGATGCACTGGCGACAGATTATGGATTTGTAATATTGGAAAAGCGGTTTGTGGATGTGACCCGTAGATATGGAATTATGGAAAATTATATAAAAGGCTGGGAAATAACATTTCAAAACAAAGAATATTTTGAACAGCAAATGGGATGTTCAATTTATGATGTGTTACCGGATATTGAGAAAACGACATTGTTATGCCCAGCACCGTGGAAGCCGAAAAATAGAAATATAGAAGGGTGTTAAAGAGTTGAAAAGGAGATTTTAAAATAATGAACATTTATGAATTTGGAAACAAAGAGAATCCGATCATCATGCTTTTTCCGGGTACAATGTGTTACTGGAAAGGAAATTTTGGAAAGGTAATAGAAAAACTGTCAGAGAAGTTTTTTGTTTTGGCAGTTGCTTACACGGGTTTTGATGATAAGGATTCGGAAGATTATGCTAGTGTTGAAGACGAACTTGTTAAAATCGAAACTTATATTAAGGACAATTACAGCGGTGAAATATGTGCCGCTTATGGATGTTCATTAGGAGGAACATTTGTTGCACATCTTGCTGCCAGACACAATATTCATATGAAATATGGTATCATTGGCAGTTCAGATATGGATCAGGCAGGAAAAGTTAAGGCGGCTATAATGTCGCGCTTGATAGTAAAAGTAACATATAATTTTATACATACTGGGAAATATAAATCTAAGTTGATGCAGAAACGTTTCAATGAACAGATGCAGGATCCGGATCCTTATAATCGTACCTTTGTGGCAATGACGGGAAGAGACAAATATGATATGAGTTTTATCACAAAAGAAAGTTTAATAAACCAGTTTCAATCCGATTTAATTACGCCGCTTCCGGAACAAATTGACAATGGAGAAACAGAAATTCATGTCTTTTATGCCAAAAAGATGGGAGAAAAATATTTGAAAAGATATAAGAAGTACTTTAAAAATCCGGTTATCCATGAGCAGGATATGCGACATGAAGAATTGCTCGGACTTTATCCGGAAGACTGGTGCTCTTTAGTGGAAAAAATATGCCTTTAATGTTATTAGACTTGGTGTAATAACAATTATTGAAAACAAAACGGGAGGAAAATTATGCAATGTTATGAAAATGATTTGACCTATGGAGAGTATGTGGGGTTAAGAGAATCTGTTGGATGGAGCAATTATGAAAAAGACTTTGTTGAAAATGCAATACACAATAGTACATATTGTATTAAAATCGTTGAAAACAAGCAAACGATTGCAATGGGAAGATTAATTGGAGATGGATTATATTATTTGATAGTTGATGTAGTAGTAATGCCGGAATTTCAAGGAAAAGGAATTGGAAGCAGGATCCTTGACAGAATTTTAAAATATATAGAAAGTAGAACTCCGGCAGGGGGAAGAGCAAGCGTACAGTTGATCTCGGAAAAAGGAAAAGAAGAGTTTTATATTAAAAAAGGGTTTAAACGTATTCCGCATGAATTTTGTGGTTCCGGTATGAGAAAAGTTATTAGAAAGTAGAGAAATGTGAAATGCAAAAATATAACGCAATCGTAGTATTTAATAAACAAGAAGATAAAATGCTGATGTGTAAAAGGAGAAAGAATCCGTATAAAGGTTTATTAAATTTTGTTGGTGGCAAAAGGGAACAAAATGAAAGTGGTATGGATGCTGCATATCGGGAATTAGAAGAGGAAACGGCCATTACAAAAGAGGATATTAAACTCATCTATTTAATGGAATTATCGTATCCTTTTGATAATTGCGATCTGGAAATTTATGTGGGGAAACTAAATAAAGAAGTAGCGGTTAACGGGGATGAAAACGAATTGGTCTGGACTCGGTTAGATCAGAACTTTTTTGACACAACCCAATATGCCGGCGAGGGAAATATCGGTCATATTATGCTGCATGTGAAACGGCATAAAAAGGAGTTGACGGAAGCAAAAATTTCAATGAGACACGAAGAATGAAAGATGTGAGTTGCTTTTTTTATAGCAACATGGTAAGATAGTAAGCAAGATAATAAGCAAGATAATAAGTAAGATGAGGTGAAAAATATGGACAATTATGAGCCGCCTTATTCAATTTCTGATAAAATGCTTACGCTTGTTTCCAGTATATCAGAAAAGGTTGGAAGAATTGAAATAAGTAAAGAAATAGAAGCAAAGCCACATTTGAGAAAAAATAATAAGATACATTCTATTTATTCGTCGCTGAAGATAGAGGCAAATTCGTTATCATTAACAGAAGTAAGAGATGTTATTAATGGTCAGTTGGTAATTGGAAATCAAAAAGAGATTCAAGAAGTAAAAAATGCGTATGCTGCTTATGAAAAAATAGCATATGTTGATCCGTCGAGTATGGCAGATTTAAAGAAAATACACAAAATTATGACGGATAGGATTATAAATGAGTCGGGAGAATTTAGAACAGGTGCAGAAGGTGTTTTTTCGGGAGAAGAATGTATTTTTATTGCACCACCAGCAAATATGGTAAATGACTTAATGAGAGATTTGTTATCATGGGTAAAGAAAAATCAAGATAAAATTCATCCGCTTATTATGTCGGCGGTGTTTCATTATGAATTTGTGTTTATTCATCCATTTGCTGATGGTAACGGTCGAATGGCAAGACTTTGGCATACAATTTTTTTATATCGATGGAGAAAAGTGTTTGAATACATTCCTTTAGAAAATCAAATTGAAAAATTTCAAGAAGATTATTATGAAGCAATTGCACAGTGTCATGTAAATGGAAATTCAAATGTTTTTATAGAGTTTATGTTGGAGCGTATTGATGAAGTTTTAGAAGAAGTAATCGTGCAGGTTAAAAAGTCAAAGGGTGGTGAAACATCAGAATATGTAAATCGGTTATTAAGTTGCATGGAATACGATGTGCCATATACTTCAAAAGAGATTTTGCAGTTGTTAGGTTTGAAATCGAAAGAAACACTCCGAAAAAATTATTTGAATCCAGCTATTGAGGCAGGATTGGTTGGAATGACACTGCCGGATAAACCAAATAGCAAAAATCAGAGGTATATGAAGCAATATAGTTATATAAATCGTTAAGAAAGAAGTACGAAAATAGAAAATGTTAAGATTAGTAAAACTGGAAGAAAAATACAAACAACAATTAAATGAGATGATGGATGAATGGACCGCATCAAAGGAGAAAATCATTCCGTGGTCAATCCGAAAGTGCGATTATCACAATTTCGAAACTTATCTGAATGCTTTAGAAGAAAAAGAAGAAGGTGGGGAAAAGGTTCCGGATTCAACATTTTTCTGCCTTGACACGCAGCGGAATATTTTCGTAGGAGCTGTCAATATCCGGCATTATCTGAATGAAAAATTATTGCTTGGGGGTGGACATATCGGAGATGGCATCCGCCCAAGTGAACGTGGAAAAGGTTACGGTACAAAAATGATCGCGCTAGCGCTGGAAGAATGCAGAAAACTTGGGATAGACCGAGTTTTAATGTGCTGTGATAAGGACAATCCGGCATCCGCAAAAACAATTATCAAAAACCGGGGTGTTTTAGAAAACGAAGTGTTGGATGATGGGAGTCTGGTGCAAAGATATTGGATTGAGATAAATACATAAGAATAAAAAAGAAAAACGAACAAATGTTCATATTTTTGTTGCATTATAAAACTCATTGTGTTATACTAGTCACACGATGAGTTTTATTTTTTGAGTATATTTTATGATAAACCGTGTGAACATAAGCATAGATGGAGGTGTTTCGATAATTATGGATCATTTTGTGTTACATTCGGAATATGAACCGACCGGAGATCAGCCGGAAGCCATTAAAGCACTTGTAGATGGATTTAAAGAAGGAAACCAGTTTCAGACACTTCTCGGTGTTACCGGTTCCGGAAAGACGTTTACGATGGCAAATGTAATTGAGCAGATGAATAAACCTACCTTGGTCATTGCCCATAATAAGACCCTGGCAGCTCAGTTATATGGTGAGTTTAAAGAATTTTTTCCGGAAAATGCGGTAGAATATTTTGTTTCCTATTATGATTATTATCAGCCGGAAGCCTATGTGCCATCGACAGATACGTATATCGAAAAGGACTCCGCCATCAATGATGAAATTGATAAACTGCGCCATTCCGCGACAGCAGCACTGACGGAGCGGCGGGATGTTATTATTATTGCCAGTGTTTCCTGTATTTATGGATTGGGTAGTCCGATTGATTACCAAAATATGACAGTATCACTCCGCCCGGGAATGATGCGCGAGCGGGATGAAGTGATTCAGAGACTGGTGGAGATCCAGTATACTCGGAATGATATGGATTTTCACCGTGGTACATTCCGGGTACGTGGCGATGTGCTTGAGATTTTCCCGGCATCAGCGACAGATCGGGCGATACGAGTAGAATTTTTTGGAGATGAAGTAGACCGCATTCAGGAAATTGATGTGCTGACAGGAACACCATTGAACAATTTAGAGCATATGGTTGTATTCCCGGCTTCCCATTATGTCGTTTCTCCGGATAAAATGGAAAAAGCGATAACGGGGATAGAGAAAGAATTGAAAGAGCGTGTCAAATATTTCAAAGCGGAAGACAAATTGATCGAAGCACAGCGAATATCAGAGCGAACACATTTTGATATTGAGATGCTGCGTGAGACGGGATTTTGTTCCGGCATCGAAAATTATTCGATGCACTTAAATGGCATGAAAGAGGGCGAGATGCCACATACCCTTTTGGACTATTTTCCGGATGATTTTCTGATCATGGTGGATGAGTCTCATATTACGATTCCACAGATACGAGGAATGTATGCCGGCGACCAGTCGCGGAAAACAACACTTGTAGATTATGGATTTCGTCTGCCGTCAGCAAAGAGCAATCGTCCGTTAAATTTTGAAGAATTTGAAAGTCATATCAATCAGATGATGTTTGTTTCGGCAACTCCGTCGGAATATGAAGAATCGCATGAATTGATGCGCACGGAGCAGATTCTTCGTCCTACCGGACTTTTGGATCCGGAAGTGATCGTTCGTCCGGTGGCAGGGCAGGTGGATGATCTGCTGAAAGAAATTAAAGCGGTAACGAAGAAAAAAGGAAAAGTTTTGGTAACGACGCTTACGAAACGTATGGCAGAAGATTTGACGGATTATTATAAAGAAGTTGGTGTCCGAGTAAAATATCTGCATTCTGATATCGATACATTGGAAAGAAGTGAGATTATCCGGGATATGCGCTTGGATGTGTTTGATGTTCTGGTTGGTATTAACTTGCTGCGAGAAGGGCTTGATATACCGGAAGTGAGCCTTGTGGCGATTTTGGATGCGGATAAAGAAGGATTCCTTCGTTCTGAAACCTCGTTGATACAGACGATTGGGCGTGCAGCCAGAAATGCAGAAGGCCGAGTCATCATGTATGCAGACAAGCGGACGGATTCGATGGATAAGGCGATTTCAGAGACGGAGCGACGCCGTAAAATTCAGGATGCCTATAATAAGGAACATGGTATTACGCCGCAGACGATTAAGAAGGCGGTCAGAGAGTTGATCCGTATTTCGTCCAAGGCAGATGCCGGAATGGAAGAATTGCAGAAAGATCCGGAATATATGTCAGAAGAAGAATTGCAGAAACAGATTGCGAAGATTATGAAGAAAATGAACCAGGCGGCGGCAGAACTCAATTTCGAGCTGGCGGCATCGCTTCGTGATCAGATGATAAAAATGAAAAAGATATTGCAGGAGATGGAATAAAATGGAAAATAAGAGAATCATACAGATACGAGGAGCAAAAGAGCATAATTTAAAAGGCGTTGATCTGGACATTCCGCGCGATGAATTTGTGGTATTGACAGGGTTGAGTGGCTCAGGTAAGTCGTCCCTTGCGTTTGATACGATTTATGCAGAAGGGCAGCGACGTTATATGGAATCGCTGTCTTCGTATGCCAGAATGTTTCTTGGACAGATGGAAAAGCCAAACGTTGAGAGTATTTCCGGACTTCCTCCAGCGATATCGATCGATCAGAAAACGACGAACCGCAATCCGAGATCTACCGTGGGAACGGTAACGGAGATTTATGATTATTTTCGTTTGTTATATGCACGTATCGGGATTCCGCATTGCCCAAAATGTGGAAAAGAGATTAAACGGCAGACAGTAGATCAGATGGTAGATGAAATTATGAATTTACCGGAACGCACGAAAATACAGCTTTTGGCACCGGTTGTCCGCGGACGTAAAGGAGAGCATGCAAAAGTATTCGAGCGGGCAAAGAAGAGCGGATATGTACGTGTTATCGTGGATGGAAATATGTACGATCTGTCGGAAGAAATTTCGCTGGAAAAGAATAAAAAGCATAATATTGAGATCGTGGTGGACCGGCTTGCCATTCGTGCAGGAATTGAAAAGCGTATGGCAGAGTCGATTGAAAGTGTAATGCAGCTTTCCGGAGGTCTGCTTGTGGTAGATGTGATTGACGGAGAGCCGATTAATTTCAGCCAAAGCTTTTCCTGTCCGGACTGCGGAATCAGTATTGATGAGATTGAACCGAGAAGTTTTTCGTTTAACAATCCATTTGGAGCCTGCCCGGTCTGCCATGGAATCGGTTATAAGATGGAGTTCGCTCCGGAACTGATGATCCCGGATCCGTCACTAAGTATTGATGATGGAGCTATCGCTGTGCTGGGATGGCAGTCTGTGACAAACGAGGGAAGTTTTACCAGAGCGACGATGGAAGCATTGGCAAAAAAATACAATTTTGACCTTTCTACCCCTTTTGAAGATTATCCGCAGAATATTCAGGATATCATTCTTCATGGAACGAAGGGAGAAAAAGTGGATGTTCACTATGTGGGACAGCGTGGACGTGGTGTGTACAGCATTGAATTTGAAGGATTGATAAAAAATGTTGAGCGGCGCTACCGCGAGACGGCATCGGATACGACAAAGCAGGAATACGAGACGTTTATGCGCATTACCCCATGTTCAGAATGTGGGGGAAGAAGATTGAAAAAGGAATCTTTGGCTGTTACAGTGGGAGATCGGAATATTGCGGAAATTTGTGATTATTCCATCGGCGATTTAAAGAAATTTGTGGATGGTTTGGAATTGACACCGACACAGCTTCAGATTGGTAAATTGATTTTGCGTGAGATCAAATCAAGACTTGGTTTCCTTTTGGATGTCGGACTCGAGTATTTATCGTTATCGCGGGCAACGTCATCCTTGTCTGGTGGCGAAGCACAGCGTATTCGTCTGGCAACGCAGATAGGATCGGGCCTTGTAGGTGTTGCCTACATTTTGGATGAACCGAGCATTGGTCTCCATCAGCGTGACAATGACAAATTGATAAAGACATTGCAGCATTTAAAAGACCTTGGAAATACACTGATCGTGGTAGAACATGATGAGGATACGATGCTGGCCGCCGATTATGTGGTAGACATTGGACCGGGAGCCGGAGAGCATGGAGGAAAAGTCGTTGCGGCAGGAACGGCAGAGGACATTATGAAATGCGAAGAGTCGGTGACCGGGGCTTATCTCAGCCATCGTATCGTGATTCCTGTGCCGGAGAAACGGCGCAAGCCAACCGGATATTTAAAAGTAATCGGTGCAAAAGAAAATAATTTAAAAAATATAAATGTAGATATACCTCTGGGTGTATTCACCTGCGTGACCGGTGTGTCAGGTTCGGGAAAAAGTTCGCTGGTAAATGAGATTTTGTATAAGACGCTGGCGAAAACGCTGAACCGCGCCAGATGCATTCCGGGAAAAGTGAAAGAGATCAAGGGCATGGACCAGCTTGATAAGGTCATTAATATTGACCAGTCGCCGATCGGCCGTACGCCGAGATCCAATCCGGCGACGTATACCGGAGTGTTTGATATGATCCGTGATCTGTTTGCTGCCACGCCGGACGCAAAGGCAAGAGGTTACAAGAAAGGTAGATTCAGTTTTAATGTGAAGGGCGGCCGATGTGAAGCCTGCCGCGGAGACGGAATTTTAAAGATTGAGATGAACTTTTTGCCCGATGTATATGTGCCTTGTGAAGTGTGCCATGGCAAACGTTACAATCGTGAAACACTGGATGTTTTGTACAAAGGGAAAAGCATTTACGATGTGCTGGATATGACAGTTGAAGAGGCACTTGACTTCTTCAAAAACATTCCTTCGATTCATCGCAAGATACAGACGATGTATGATGTCGGATTGTCTTATGTGAAATTGGGACAGCCGTCGACGACGTTATCCGGAGGAGAAGCGCAGCGTATTAAACTTGCGACAGAACTTAGTAAACGGAGTACCGGAAAAACCATCTATATTTTGGATGAGCCGACTACAGGACTTCATTTTGCGGACGTTCACAAATTGATCGAGATATTGCAGCGGCTTACCGATGGCGGAAACACGGTACTTGTCATTGAACACAATCTGGATGTGATCAAAACAGCAGACTATATCATTGATATCGGACCGGAAGGCGGTGAAAAAGGCGGAACGGTAATCGCCAAGGGTACACCGGAAAAAGTTGCCAAAACAGAAGGCTCCTATACCGGGGAGTATATCCGTAAAATGCTGCCGCAGAAAGGAAAGAAGAAATGAAAGAATACTCTTTTTTTGCTATGATGGCAAGAATGAAATACATCGAGAGATGGGCATTGATGAGAAATTCTGTAAAAGAAAATATCAGTGAGCATTCGCTTGAGGTGGCGATGATCGCACATGCACTGGGAATTATTGCTAATGAAAAGTTTGGAAAAGAAATTGATCTAGGAAAAATTACGTTAATGGGGCTGTACCATGATGCCAATGAAATCATTACCGGAGATATGCCTACTCCTGTAAAATACTATGACGAAGAGATACAAAAGGCATATAAAAAAGTGGAGCGGGTGGCAAGCGTTACCTTGTTAAATCAGCTTCCGGATTATATGCAGCCATATTACCGGGAAATTTTGCTGGAACAGGCAGGAGAAGAAAGCCTGTGGCGTCTTGTGAAAGGGGCAGATAAATTATCTGCTTTGATCAAGTGTATCGAGGAGAAAAAGGCTGGAAATTCGGAGTTTTCCACGGCCTATGAAACAATTCTGGAAGCCCTGAAACAGATGGAACTTCCGGAAGTTGACGTGTTTATGGAAGAATTTCTGCCTTCGTATACGAAAACACTGGATGATATACAAAAAAAGTGAAAAAATTTGTTCTAAGACTAGCGATATTTTTACAAGTATGTTATACTAGTATTATTATAGTGCAGGTAGTAACAATTTTTGTAAAGGAAGGTACTAAAAATGAGAAGGATATTATGTTTTGGAGATTCAAATACATATGGTTATGCTCCGGACGGACAGCGATACGAAGCAGATAGCATATGGCCGGGAATTATGGGAAAATTATTGGGAGATCGTTTTGAAGTTATTGCCGATGGAAAAAATGGAAGAACGATTGCGTTTGATGATCCATATATGGAAGGCTGTAATGGTATGCGTGACATCGAGGCAAGCCTGGAAGCCAATGCACCATTGGATCTTGTTGTATTGATGCTTGGAACCAATGATCTGAAAAAGTATTTTGATGCTACACCGGCACAGATTGCGCAAAATCTTAAGACGATGTGCGAGTTGATCCAGCAGAAAACAGACGCAAAGATTTTGATCGCAAGTCCGATGCTTTTGGGGGATGAAATTGAATTTTCACCGACATTGAGTTTGGAATTTGGACGTGCTCAGATTGATTATTCCTTTGACTTTGCACCACAGTTTTCGAAAGTAGCACAGGAAGTTGGTGCAGGATTTATTGACCTTGCTGTTGTGGCTGTGTCAAGTGGTGCAGACTGTCTTCATCTTATGCCGGAAGAACACCAGCAGATTGGTGCGGCGATGAAAGATAAGGTGATGGAAGCGTTTGCAGAGGAGATTCGTGCAGAAGAGGAAGAAGAGCGCCGTAAAGCGGAAGAAGAAGCCCGTCGTAAGGCGGAGGAAGAGGAAGCCCGCCGCAAGGCCGAAGAAGAGGCTCGTCGCAAAGCGGAGGAGGAAGAAGCCCGTCGTAAAGCGGAGGAAGAGGCTCGTCGCAAAGCCGAAGAGGAGGCTCGTAAGAAAGCCGAGGAAGAGGCTCGTCGCAAAGCCGAAGAGGAAGCACGTCAGAAAGCGGAAGAAGAAGCCCGTCGTAAAGCGGAAGAGGAGGCTCGTCAAAAAGCCGAGGAAGAAGCACGACTTAAAGCGGAAGAAGAGGCCCGCCGTAAAGCCGAGGAAGAGGAAAAACTTCGTCTGGCAGCGGAAGAGGAGGCTCGCCGTAAGGCCGAAGAAGAGGCATTGCAGAAAGCTCAGGCAGAAGAAAAGGCACGCCGTGAGCAGGAAGAAATAGAGGAAGCTGCTCGTAAAAAACAGGAAGCGATTTTAGAAGAGGCAGCGAAAGAGGCAGAAAAAGAAACCGTATTTGATCCGATGAATCCAAATCAGGAAGACCTTCCGGTTTGGCAGGTTGGAGATGTGGATTTGTCTGCACCGGCGCAGGCAGAAGAAGATAATATTGTTTTGTCCGGAGAAATTACAGCATCTGCAGCAGCATCCGAGCAGGAGGATAATCTGGCATCGATGCTTCAGGAAGAACAGCCAAGTGGACTGGGCGGTGTTGAGTTTGTGACTGGCGGAACATTGGATTCGCTTGACGCTTCGACAGGCAGTTCACAGACAGATTTTGGTGGATTGACAACACTGGAATTTGGCACAGCAGCATCTTCTGAGCAGAAGGAAAAGATGACAGCCGGAAAAGTATATCGCTTTGATGATGAACTGCATGAAGTTATATTTAAGACAAGAAAACTGACAGATGAGTTTAATCAGACGAGATATGATGACGTAGATGGCAGAGAACGTATTATCCGTGATCTGTTTGGCAGTGTTGGGGCAAAGGTATGTGTAGAACCGCCATTCCGCTGTGATTACGGCTTTAATATTCATGTTGGTGATAACTTCTATGCAAATTATGGCTGCGTTGTGCTGGATTCTGCAAAAGTAAGCATTGGAGACCATGTATTCTTAGGACCGAATGTACAGATTTATACACCATGTCATCCAATCTATGCACCAGCTCGAAATGAGGGCTATGAGTACGCTAAAGAAGTGACGATTGGCGACGATGTCTGGGTTGGCGGAAATGTTACAATTGTACCGGGAGCACACATTGGAAGCAATGTTGTGATCGGAGCGGGATCGGTTGTAACAGGAGATATTCCGGACGGAGTTGTTGCTGCAGGAAATCCTTGCCGCATTATCCGTAAGATTACAGAGCAGGATAAACAGAACTGGCTTGATAAAAAAGAAAATGACTAATCGTTGATTGGTAGTAAATACGAAAAGAACCTTCGAAAACTCAGACGAGTGATCGAAGGTTCTTTTATAAATAATATAATCTTATAACTTAATGAATCGAGTCTCTGTATTCTCTTGAAGAAGCGAAAAACCGATTGATCTCACTACCTTGTTCGTTGGCGATGTAGGAACGCATTTTTGTCAGTTCATCAATCATAAGAGAAAGAAAATGGTCGATACTGTCAGCGTTGGAGAGGCAGATACTTTCCCACATTTCCGGAGAAGAAGAGGCGATTCGTGTAATGTCTTTGAAACCGCCAGCAGCAAATGCTTTCATAAGTTCATTTGGTGTATCGTTTTCGCGGACCATATTGACAAGCGAAGCGGCTACAATATGTGGCACGTGGCTGATCGCGGCGGTAATATCGTCGTGAAGACCGGCATCTACCGTAGCAAAGATGGCACCTGTTCCGGAGAGAATTTTCTTTAGAAAAAGAACTTTTTCTTCTGCGGTCGTTTTGCATGGGGTGAGAAGATAGTAAGAATCCTGCAGTAAATCTTCGGAGGAATTCGCAAAACCGGTCTTTTCTGAGCCTGCCATCGGATGCCCGCCGATGAATTGGGCCTCCAGTTCGAGACGTTCGACCTCTTTATGGATGTTTCCTTTTACACTTCCGACATCTGTAATAATACAGGTTTTATTGATAAGAGGTTTTAATTGTTCCAAAAACTGAATATTCTGCAACACAGGAGCACATAGGAAAATAATATCGCATTCAGAAAAATGAGCATCTATCGAATAGGTGATATCGCTGATAATTCCGTCTTTTTGTCCCTGCAAAAGATCTTCGTTTTTTCTACGGCTGTAGACGATAATCCGGCAAGAGGGAAAATTTTTGCGGATGGAACGGGCAATGGAACCGCCGATCAGGCCAAGCCCTAAAAAACCAATAGTAATTTGTTTCATGATGTCCTCCTTGTGTGTTTGTACATAATTTCCGTTTTTATTTTACATCAAAATGTTGACATTGTAAACAAATGATTGAAAATCCCTTTGAATTTCATTGTACTTTATGGTATGATTTAAGAAGAAAATTAAGGCAGAAAGGAAGCAGATAAAATGAAAGATATAACGATTTCAGATTCTATTTTTTATGTAGGTGCGGACGATACGACGCTGGATTTGTTTGAAAGCCAGTATATTGTTCCGGAAGGCGTGTCTTATAACTCCTATGTGATCATGGACGATAAAATTACGATTATGGACACTGTGGATCAGCGGGCAACAGAAGAGTGGATCGCTAATGTGAAAAATGTCCTTAAAGATAAGACTCCTGCTTATCTTGTGGTATCCCATATGGAACCGGATCATGCGGCCAATATTCAGAAGATTGCGGAAATGTATCCGGAAATGAAAATTATTGGAAATGCAAAAACATTTTCGATGATGCCACAGTTTTTTGACTTTGATCTGAGTGATCGAAGTGTTGTGGTAAAAGAAGGAGAAGAAATCTCTTTGGGAGCACATACACTGCAATTTTTCATGGCTCCGATGGTGCATTGGCCAGAAGTTATGGTTACTTATGAGAAGAGTGAAAAAATCTTATTCTCTGCAGATGGATTTGGTAAATTTGGTGCACTGTCTGTAGAGGCAGACTGGGCTTGTGAGGCCAGAAGATATTATTTCAATATCGTAGGAAAATATGGTGCACAGGTACAAGCCTTATTAAAGAAAGCGGCGACATTGGATATTCAGATGATCTGTCCGCTTCATGGACCGATTTTGAAGGAAAATCTTGGCTATTATATTGATAAATACAACACTTGGAGCAGCTATGAACCGGAAGACGAGGGCGTATTGGTAGCATATGCTTCCATCCATGGAAATACTGCTAAAGCCGCAGAAAAAATGGGCGAGATTCTCAAAGAAAAAGGCGCTAAAAAAGTAGTTGTCAGCGATCTTTCCCACGAGGATATGGCAGAAGTGATAGAAGATGCATTCCGCTATGATAAGATTGTTGTCGCAGCAGCAACCTATGATGGAGGAATTTTCCCGGTTATGGAAGACTTCCTTCGCCATTTGAAGAGCAAAAATTATCAGAAACGTGTCGTTGGTATTATGGAAAATGGTTCCTGGGCACCGATGGCAGGAAAACAGATGCGTGCGATTCTGGATGAAATGAAGAATCTTACGATTTGCGACAGTCAGGTAACGATCCGTTCTACGATGAATGAGAAAAATGTAGAAGAAATGAACCAGCTGGCTGAAGAACTTTTGGAGAAATAAGGAAAATGAAGAAAAATAAATGTCCGTGGCAGAGAAATTATTTCCCTGCAGCGGACGTTTTTGTTTTCTTGTAACTATTCGGGCTCTCCCTCTCCACCAAATAGTTGCTTTTTTTTATAGTTTCGAGTATCCGTAACTATTTACAATGGCATCGATTTTCTGTCCTGCATGACAAAGAGGGCAGTCTTTCTGAGCAAATGATTTATAATCTGAAAAATCATCCGTAGTAAAGATGGAACGAACCGGATATCCGTGAATTTCATCTTTGGCGCTAAAGATCGCAGACAATCCCTGAATGATTCCACCATAATATTCCAGACACTCCAGACATTGGTCAATGGTCTTTCCGGTAGTGGCAGAAGCAACAAGCAGGAGAATGTTTTTTCCTCTGACCATTGGCTGAATATTGTCGCGGAAAAACATCTGTCCACTGGAATCAAATTCCGGTTCAATGACATAAATACTCTGATGTGCGTTCATGGAGATAACGCCGGCATCCGTCAGAATCTCAGCAAGATAAGCGCCGATGACATAGGTTCCGTCCATGCAGACGATCGCATCGATCGGAGTATTGTATTTGTAGTGGTTTGCCATGGTGGAAGCCACGGCTTTTGCCTCGCGCTGTCCGACTTTTAAACGTGTCATATCCATGTAGTAGTTAATGTGTGAGTGGCTGGTAGCAAAATGTCCCGGAACCACTTTCAATAAAATTTTACTGTTAATTTTTGATGGTATTTTAATCGCATTTTCAAACATAGGCAACCTCCTGTATGATTGTAGTATTTGAAACAAAAATTATTTTGCCGGTTCACCGGTGGCGGTTTCTTCGGACGCATTTTCCTCGTTTTCGGAATCTTCTTTCTTTGACGGCTGTGACAACAGTGTCAGGATGGAGAGAAGGACCGTTAAAACGATAGGCGCCGCGTAGATAATCGTTCGAATATCAGAACGAACCCAGACGCCCGGTGAGTTAAACCAGATAAATAACGTGAGGTAGGTGGTAAACACCAAAGTCCCGAAAATGATGCCCAAAATCTGGCCGATGCGTTTTCCCTTTAACCAAGAGGTCCAAAGGCAATACACCAGAAAAAAAGTGAGTGCACTGTCAAAAAGACCAAAAATAAGCATACCAACATTTATTCCCATAGGACTGTCCTCCGTTTCAAATTATGTTCCATATGTTACATAGAAACAGTATACTACATTATTTAAAAAAATTCCATAATTTTTTGTTGACAAGTAAAAAAAAATGTGCTATTGTAATAAAGCACGCAGGAATGGCGGAATTGGCAGACGCGCACGGTTCAGGTCCGTGTGGTAGCAATACCATGAGGGTTCAAGTCCCTTTTCCTGCATCCAAAACTCTGTTCAGTAAATGGACAGAGTTTTTTTGTTGTCCGGAACCGGTCCGCCTGCGTTCACAAAAAATTCGTAGAGTTTGTTCTTTACAAAAGAAAATAATATGGTAAAATATTATTATATGCTTTGAGCAAAAAAATGTATTTCGGAGGGTAACAATGAACAACTCAAAAAAATTAGCAAAAAACAACGGAGTAAGTAAGAAACAGGGAGGGGGCACCGGTGCTTTGTCTTTTGTTTCTTCTAAAAATAAGGTTCTGGCGATCTTAGGTATTCTTGCCGTCATTGTATTGTGTGCAGGGGTGTGCTATATGCAGCTTCGTCCACGTGCTGTATTGGTAGTTTCCACAACAGATGAAAATGGAACGCAAAAGAAAGACACGGTTTATATGAAAGAAGCCGTTTACAGCATTTATCAAGTAGAAAACCAGTACAATCAGTATTCTTCTATTTATCAGCAGCTGTACGGAAAGACATATTGGGAAATGGAAGATGTTGACAGCAAAGGAAGAAATGGTGCTTCTGCTGCCAAAAAACAGGTTATGGATTCTTTGAAACAGCGTGAGATTCTTTACATGGAGGCGCAGAAGAGAGGATATTCCCTCACGTCAGAAGAAGAGAAAACAGCAGAAGACAATGTTACAGACACTATGAAAAACTTTACAGACAAACAGAAAAAACTGGAAGGTCTGGATGAAAAGACATTGAAAAGCGAATTTAAGAAAAATGCACTTGTAGAGAAATTCCGTCAGATTTTGATCAAAGAAAGCGGCGTGGATGAAGAGGCATTGAAAGCAACCGTAAATAAAAAAGATTACAGACAGTATACACTGCAGTATTATAAAGTCAGCAATCAGGAAACCAGCGGAGAAGAAACCAAAGAGGTTTCCGCAGAGCAGAAGCAGACAAATCTTACCAATATGCAGGCATTGCAGGAAAAAGCAAAGACAGCAGACGATTTTACAAAATTGCTGGATGACAATGACAAAACAGGAATTCAGTATCAGACCGAGAATCTGATCAAAAAGGATCTGAAAGATTCTACATTCCTGAATAAAAAACTTCGTAAACAGATCATGAAAATGGATAACGGTCAGATTTCAGATATTATTGAGGGAGACGACGGATATTATCTGATCAAGATGGTAAACAACGATGACAGTGAAGCATATGACAATCAGTGCCAGTCTGTTGTCGATGAAGAAGAAACAAAGCAGTTCAACGCAAGATATGCTGAATTTGCACCAAATTATGTTACAGAAGTTCAGAGTTATTGGAAGGGCCGCGTAAAACTTGGTTCTTACACAATATAAGAGGAACTTGTAGTGATAATGATGGATAAGACAAGATAGGAGAGAAAATCATGGCTAATGTAAAGCGAATTTACGTAGAAAAGAAAGAGGACTATGCCGTAGCTGCAAAAGAGTTGAAACAGGAGGTAAAAGAATACCTTGGAATCAAGGATCTTGAGCAGGTTCGAGTATTGATTCGCTATGATGTCGAGGGCATCCAGGAAGAAACTTACAAAAAAGCACTGGCAACCGTATTTTCAGAACCGCCGGTAGATTATGTCTACGAGGGAAGTTTTGAGAAAAAAGCAGGAGATAAGGTGTTTTCCGTTCAATATCTGCCGGGACAGTTTGATCAGCGGGCAGATTCCGCAGAACAGTGTGTGAAATTGTTGAATGAAAGCGAAGAACCGGTTATTCATTCTGCGACTACCTATGTTTTGTCAGGCAATATTTCCGAAGAAGATTTCGCCCGCATCAAAGAGTACTGCATCAACCCGGTAGATTCGAAAGAGACAGATGAAACCATTCCGGAAACTTTGGTGACCAAATTTGAAGAGCCGGCAGATGTTAAGATTTTTGATGGATTTAAAGACATGCCGGAGAAAGAACTGAATGAATTGTATCAGTCTCTTGGTCTTGCCATGACATTTAAAGACTTCTTACATATTCAGAATTATTTTAAAAAGGAAGAAAAACGTGACCCTAGTGTGACAGAGATCCGTGTGTTGGATACGTATTGGTCGGATCACTGCCGTCATACGACATTTTTGACAGAACTAAAAAATGTAACATTTGAAGAAGGCGATTACAAAAAGCCGATTCAGGACACGTTTGAACAGTATAAAAAGGATCATGAGGCAATTTATAAAGGAAGAGAGGATAAATTCGTTTCCTTGATGGATATTGCTCTTATGGCAATGAAAAAACTTCGTGCAGAGGGAAAATTGGAAGACATGGAAGTTTCGGATGAAATCAATGCCTGCTCGATTGTTGTTCCGGTTGAGATCGATCACGAAGATGGTAAAGGACCGGTTACCGAAGAGTGGCTTGTGTTCTTTAAAAATGAGACGCACAATCATCCGACAGAGATTGAGCCGTTTGGTGGAGCTGCTACCTGTCTCGGCGGTGCAATCCGTGACCCATTGTCAGGACGTGGCTATGTGTATCAGGCAATGCGTGTTACCGGTGCGGCGGATCCGACAAAATCGTTGAAAGAGACGTTGGAAGGTAAACTGCCACAGAGAAAAATCGTGACAGGCGCTGCCAGCGGATATAGTTCTTATGGTAACCAGATTGGACTTGCAACAGGACTGGTAGATGAGATCTATCATCCAAATTATGTGGCAAAACGTCTCGAAATCGGTGCCGTTATGGGTGCTGCTCCTCGTAAAAATGTAATTCGTGAAAATTCGGATCCGGATGATATCATCATTCTTCTTGGTGGAAGAACCGGACGAGATGGCTGTGGTGGAGCGACAGGTTCTTCGAAAGCCCATAATACAGAGTCTATTGATACTTGCGGTGCAGAAGTGCAGAAAGGTAATGCTCCGACAGAGCGTAAGATTCAGAGATTGTTCCGCAGAGAGGAAGTCAGCCGTTTGATCAAAAAATGTAATGACTTTGGTGCCGGCGGTGTATCCGTTGCAATCGGTGAGTTGGCAGACGGACTGCGTGTGGATCTTGATAAAGTGCCTAAGAAATATGCCGGTTTGGATGGAACAGAGCTTGCGATTTCCGAATCTCAGGAGCGTATGGCGATTGTTGTAGATCCAAAAGATGTAGATAAAATGCTTGGTTATGCAAACGAGGAAAACCTGGAGGCGATTCCGGTAGCTGTAGTTACGAAAACTCCAAGACTTGTTCTTTCCTGGAGAGGAAAAGAAATTGTAAATATTTCCCGTGCATTTTTGGATACCAATGGAGCGCATCAGGAGACAGATGTAACCGTTACGATGCCTTCAAAAACAGAGAATTATATGGAAAAAGTGGAAGTAAAAGATAACTTTAAAGATACTTTCACAGACACATTAAAAGATTTGAATGTCTGCTCCAAAAAAGGATTGGTGGAAATGTTTGACAGTTCCATCGGAGCATCAACGGTTACGATGCCATATGGTGGTAAATACCAGTTGACACCTACGCAGACAATGATTGCAAAACTTCCGGTATTGGACGGAAAATGTGATACAGTTACAATGATGAGTTATGGTATGGATCCATATCTTACCAGCTGGAGTCCATATCATGGAGCAGAATATGCAGTGCTTACCTCGGTAGCGAAGATTGTAGCAGCCGGTGGTGATTATAAAAAGATTCGTTTCACGTTCCAGGAATACTTCAAACGAATGACGGAAGACAGCAAACGCTGGGGAGAGCCAATGGCAGCATTGCTCGGTGCTTACGATGCACAGATGAAATTCGGTCTTCCATCAATTGGTGGAAAAGACAGTATGTCAGGAACCTTCAATGATATTGATGTTCCACCGACATTGTGCTCATTTGCTGTAGATGTGGCTAAGATTTCCGATGTTGTCACACCGGAATTGAAAAAAGCAGGAGATGTACTTGTATGTCTGCCAATCCGCAAAGACGCTTATGATCTTCCGGATTACGCTTATGTACTCAACATGTACGAGACAGTAACGACACAGATGCGTGGTGGTCTTGTGAAAGCAGCCTATGCGTTGGAAGGCAAAGGAATTGCACAGGCGGCTGCGAAGATGGCATTTGGTAATAAACTGGGTGTTGCATTTGAAGAGAAGGAAGCTGTTTCCACATACTTTGAACCGGCTTATGGCGATCTTCTTCTTGAAGTGGATGCTGCGGATGTAGAAAAAGTAGTTGCACTTGGATTGGATTACAAAGTAATTGGTAGCGTTACGGAAAAAGCTGAGTTTACTTACGGTAACGAGAGTGTATCCATGGAAGAAGCGATTGCTTCCTGGACGCAGACATTGGAAAAAGTATTCCCTACCCGCTCCGGAGTGGAAGATAAGAAGATTGATACCGGACTTTATGATGCCAAAGAGATTTATGTGTGCAAGCATAAAGTGGCAAAACCAAAAGTATTTATTCCGGTATTCCCGGGTACAAACTGTGAATATGATACGATGAAATCTTTTGTGGCTGCAGGCGCAGAGACAGAGAGTATCGTATTTAAGAATATGACAGAGTCAGACATTAAGGATAGCGTGGATGCATTTGAAAAAGCAATCAATGAATCCCAGATCTTGATGTTCTCCGGCGGATTTAGTGCCGGTGATGAACCGGATGGTTCTGCGAAGTTTATTACTTCGGTATTCCGCAATGAGCGCATCAAAGAAGCCGTTCATCGCCTCCTTCAGGAGAGAGACGGTCTGGCACTTGGTATCTGTAATGGTTTCCAGGCATTGGTTAAACTGGGACTGGTTCCTTATGGAGAAATCAAGACACAGAAAGACGATTCACCGACATTAACAACCAACAGCATTGGCCGTCATATCAGTAAATCGGTTTACACAAAAGTAGTAACGAACAAGTCACCATGGCTTCAGAAGGCGACACTTGGCGGTGTTTATGCCGTACCTGCTTCTCACGGAGAAGGACGTTTTGTCGCAAGCAAAGAGTGGATTGATAAATTGTTCGAAAATGGACAGGTTGCCACGCAGTATGTCGATGTAAATGGCAATCCGACGATGGATGAAGACTTCAATCCAAATGGTTCTTACTATGCAATCGAAGGCATCACAAGCCCGGATGGAAGAGTGTTAGGAAAAATGGCACACTCCGAGCGTCGTGGCGATGGCGTTGCATTGAATATCTGCGGCGACCAGAACCAGCTGATTTTTGAAAGTGGCGTTCAGTACTTTAAATAAAAAATATCTATTCAGGACTTATATCCAAAAAGCGAATGTGGGCAAGTCCTGAATAGTAGATTACCGCATTGATTTTCGGAAAGCACCGGGGGTAACTCCGGTGCTTTTTTTGAACTGCCGGATGAAGTGGTATACCTGGCTATATCCCAGTTCAACCGAGATATCAGCGACAGACATGTCCGTTGAAAGAAGATATTCTTTTGCGGTTGCAATCTTATTGTCAATGATATCTGATAGACACGTAGTGCCGAACGCTTTTTTATATAAAACCTGAAAATAAGCGGGAGACAGGGTGGTTTCTTTCGCAAGATCTTTTATCTTCCAATTTTTTGTCGGGTCAGCTAAAATTTTTTTTCGTATTGTAAGCAGATTTTCAAAATAAGGGACATGAGAATTCTGATAGTGTTCGGCAGACCAGGATTCCCCAATGCGCGCTATGAGAAGCATCATTTGATGATATTGAATATCCAGGACATACTCGGTGGCTTCATAATATTCACGGCAGATAGCATGAATAATAGGATCAATAAAGTGATGATTGTTAATTTTTATAGGCTGATTTAAAGGAAAGTGCAATTTTTTTAAAAAGTCATCCGTATCTCTTGGGAGAAAATGAATATAGTCATCGCAGTACGGTTTTGTGACAGAAAGATATTTGTAAGGGGTGTAGCCGGATATGATCACGACGGATGGTTCTGTAATAGTGTACGTGTTTTCGCGCACTTGAAGCAAAGCTGGTGTTTTTATGTATAAGAGCAGAAAGTCAGCGATACCAGACATTCTGGAAATGGAAAACCCGTCCTCATGTATGGTGTTATAAATGGCATTGTGAATATGCATAATATCTCTCCTTTTCAAAATAATATGTGTATTTATTGCAATTATACGACATTGAGAAACAAAATGCAAGGATGTAAAATAGAAACAATAAAACTTGAAAGTTTATATTTAGAAAGAATGGAGAGATGAATATGTTAACAAGAAAAACAAAGAAAGTGCTTGCTATCGTTCTTACTGGTGCTGTTGCTCTGCCGGGAATGACTTCTGGGACATTGGTTTCCGCAAAAGCAAAATGTACTGTAAAGAAGATGACACTTCAGGAAGGGGAAAAGAAAACAATTAAAATAAAAGGCAAGGTTAAAGGGGCCAAATATACATTTAAATCCTCAAAACCATCGATTGCCAAAGTGAATAAAAAAGGAGCCGTAACAGCGAAAAAGGCGGGAAAAGCAGTGATTACGATAACAGAAAAGAAAAAAGCAAAGAAAAAAACAATTGGTAAAGTAAATGTAATTGTAAAAAAGAAAAAAGAGACAAAGAAAATTGTGAAACCATCCATACAGCCGACAGAAACTCCGGTAGTGAATGCCACACAAAGTCCGGTGGTAACAGTACCGAGTCCGAGTACACCGGCGGCCACGGCAACACCATCGTCAACACCGAGTGCGGAGCCAATTGTGACGCCGACAGCGACACCAAAAACCACACCTTACAATGGACCGGTTGCGTCTTCAAAACCAAAATCATTTATTGATGAATCTTTCGATGTGCCAGAAGATTACGAAGAGGATTTGGATGGTTATACATATGCGGAACCGAAGACGATCACCTATTATTCAAAAGTGTCAGAAGCAGATAGAAGAGCAGTTATTTATCTTCCGGCAGATTATGATACGAATAAAGAATATCCAATCATGTATCTTCTGCATGGCATCGGTGGAAGTGAAAATGAGTGGAAATCCGGTCTTCCGGAGTATATTACAGGAAATTTGAATAAAGAGGGAAAAATTCCGGAAATGATCATTGTGTGTCCGAACCAGCTCGTTCAGGTGCCGGGTGAAAAAATGCCGGATAATTACTTAGACCCGGGAAGATTTGTTATGTTTAATCGTATGGTAGATGAACTGAGAACAAGTTTGATTCCATATATGGAGGAAAATTATTCCATTATGGAGGGACGCGATAATCATGCGATCGCCGGTCTCTCAATGGGAGGAAGAACCAGTTTGTACTGTGGATTTTATATGTTGGATTACTTTAGTTACATCGGAGCTTTTGAACCGGCACCGGGAATTCTTCCGTATAGTGCAGAAGAGGGATTGTTTACGGAAGATACTTTTAAGATACCGGAAGAATACCAGGACACTACACTTATTATGATCCAGCAGGGAGATAACGACAATGTAGTATCCGATAATCCAACAAAGTATCATAAGGCGTTAGAGAAAAATGGCGTACGCCATATGTTCAATAATGTGCCATATGGACATGACTGGAATGCCTGGAGAGAAGGATTGTATAACTTTGCAAGACGAGTGTTCCAGTAATTTTATAAAGAAAACAAGGAGGAAAAGGAAATGAAGAAAAGAATGATTGCCAAAGTGCTTGTAGGAGTTATGTGCATGTCGACATTTGTTCCTGCCACAACTTGGACAGAGGCTGCAAAGAAACCGACGTTGTCAAAAACATCAATCCGGTTAGAAACCGGTAACAAGACTACACTAAAAGTAAAAACGGCAAAAAAAGCAAAGGTTACTTGGAAAAGCAGTAAAAAAAGCGTTGTTACGATTGGCAAAAAAAACAAAAAATCAGCACAGATCATTGCAAAGAAAAAAGGAACGGCAAAGATCAGCTGTAAGGTAAAACAGCAGAAAAAGAAATTTACCCTTGTCTGCAAGGTAAAAGTAACAAAGGCAAAGAAGGAACCTATAAAAACGACTGCTCCGGCAGTTACACCGATGCCAAGTACAGCACCGGCGGCTTCCGGAACACCAATCGTTTCCGCTAAACCTTCTGCAACGCCGGAAGTTACGCTGCCGCCTTTGAAGTCGGACAGTATTTTGGAAAACTATGAAGATGTTTTTGGACGTCTTGGAACCTGTGTAAATTATGGCTCAAATCCAAGTACGAGTCAGCTTCAGAATGAGAAGACACTGGCATTTGTAAAAAAACATTTTAACAGTATCACGATGGAAAATGAGATGAAACCGGATGCGGTTCTTGGCTCTAAAGTGACAATGATCACAAAAGAAGAAGCAGAAAAACTGGGTTACATTATTCCTGATAATTATAAGGAAACGAGTGTTCCAAAGTTGAATTTTGATCGAATTGACAAAATATTACAGACGGCTTATGATAATGGGCTTGGGCTTCGTGGTCATACACTTTTGTGGCACAGCCAGACACCGGCGTGGTTCTTTGGAATTGATTATGATGCCGGCGAAGATGCCGTAGATGAGGATACGATGGATGCAAGAATTGATTTTTATGTATCGACCGTAATGGATCATGTAATGCAGAAAGAAAAAGAAATTGCAGGTGAAGCCGGTAAGATCGTATATGCATGGGATGTTGTAAATGAATATCTTCATCGGGGAAGAGCGTGGTCTCTTAACTGGACGAGTGTTTACGGAGATATGAAAGGAACGCCGTCTTATGTGAAACGTGCATTTGAGCGTGCTTATGAGATGCTGGAAAAATATGATGCAACAGATAAAGTTACATTATTTTACAATGATTACGATACTTATTTTGAAGTAGAAGATCTTCTTGCCCTTGTCAATTTTATAAATGAAGGGGAAAAAGCAAAAATCTGCTCCGGAATCGGTATGCAGAGTCATGTAGATATTAAAAGACCGACGATTGAAGAGTATGGTACAGCGTTGGAAAAATTTATGGCGGCAGGATACGAAGTTCAGATTACAGAACTCGACTTTACGATTAATTTCGATACCGATGGAACCGATAAAAAAGATCCTTCGTATGATTACAAAAACGAAGGAGAAACGGTAGAAGAACAGGCAGCCTTTGTGAAAGATTTTATGGAGATGGTGATCGCAAAGCAGAAAAACCGTGACAAGACGATATGCCCGAAGGGGATTACCGGACTCACGATTTGGGGACTTTACGATAGCATTTCCTGGAGAGGTAAGAGCCAACCATTGCTTTTTGGTACTTCAATTGATGATCCTAAGCCGGCGTTCCAGGCGTTTTTAGAGGCATCACGTACAAAGTAAAAATATTTTTGGGTTATGTTGTATAGGAAGGTATTATAAAAATAGAGAACCCTCTTTCTGCTTGAAACACCGTTCGAATTATATTATAATTTGAGGTGGAATACGGATAGAAAGAGGGTTTTTGTGTGGAAAAACGAGTGATACTGGCATCAGGTTCGCCACGAAGAAAAGAATTGCTGAAAATGATCACGGATTCTTTTGAAGTGCATGTTTCGGATTGTGAAGAGATTATTACGAGTGACGTGCCGGCAGAGGTGACGAAAGAACTGGCAAAACAGAAAGCGGAAGCGGTGCTGGAGGAGATTTTACAGAAAGAAAAAGAGTTTCTTGTAATTGGAGCCGATACGGTGGTCAGCCTGCAGGGGAAAATATACGGCAAACCTAAGGATAGAGAAGAGGCGTTTTCGATGCTCTCAAGTCTGCAGGGCCGAACCCATGAAGTGACGACAGGAGTGGCTTTGTTTTTGGTGACTGAGGGTAAAATGACGCAGTGCGATGTTTTTTCGGAAACAACAGAGGTAGAGGTGGCACCTATGACCGCAAAAGAAATCGAAGCCTATATAGAGACTGGTGACTGCTATGATAAAGCAGGGGCTTATGGCATCCAGGGGGTATTTTCCAAACATATCGCCGGAATAAAAGGTGATTATTTTAATGTGGTAGGGTTCCCAATACACCGAATTTACGAGGTTTTCAAAAAGGTTGAAAAATAATTGAAAAAAATTCAAATTTTTCCTTGACTTTTATGTGAACCTTATGTATAATAATGATTGTCGCTGAGAGATACGGCGACAACAAAATGCGCGAGTGGCTCAGTTGGTAGAGCACAACCTTGCCAAGGTTGGGGCCGCGGGTTCGAGTCCCGTCTCGCGCTTCTTTTTTTTATATTTTTTTAGGCTGGCCATCCAGCAGATTCCCATTACAGATGAAAAATAAATAGGAGTGTCCAAAGGTTGAAAACGGATGAAAATTATTGTATAATAATTTTAACTGAATAGTTATCTATAAAATAGAATTATATCATAATTTTTGACACAAAATGCCGATAAAATTTATATAAAGATTGAGGCTTTCAGCAAAAAAGCAGAAAGGATAAAAAAGTTATGAAAAAAAGTGCAAAAAAGAAAAAGCATACAATATGGAAATGGGGCAGCATCTTTCTCGTACTCTGTATCGCAGTGGCGGGACTGTGTTTTTATCTGGGGGATAAATCGGATGCGGCAGAGGGACTGTATCTGACATGTGACGGATATCAGTTAAATGCTCAGACGGCCTATCAGATGAAAAATCGCCAGGCGACGTTGATCCTTGGTTCGGAAGATTCGCCGATTTATGCGGACCCGAATCTATATGAGATTAAATGGTCGATAGAGACAGGAAAGGATATTGCTGAAATCCAACAGGGAAGCAGCCAGATTTATGGTATTGTAACGGCAAAAAATCCAGGTGAAGTAACTGTACTTGCTACGGTTTATAATAAAGTGGCAAGTGGTCTGGGACCGGTCATTGGTAGTGTTACCTGTAAAATTCAGGTCGTATTTGCGGTAGATACTTCACAAAATGATAATGTGTTCAAAAAACCATATGAGGATTCTCAGGATAAGGCGATTTTCCTTCGTACGACAGACAAACCGGTACCGCTTACATTGAACTATGGTAGTTCCAGTGAAGCACAGTGGACGGTGGCTAACTCAGAAGTAGCAGAAGTGTCCGCGGATGGTATTGTTACGCCGAAGGGTGCCGGTATGACGAAAATCACGGCGACGTATACGCCAAAGGATAGCCCGGAGATTACCTATTCGACGACGATAGATGTATACGTATATCCGAGTATCAGTGAAACGGATTCCAATTACGGAAATCTGAAGACGATAAAAATGGATACCGGCGGAACGATTTATACGGATGCGAATTTCATCAATAACATCGAGGGTATAAAAAATAAGATGGACTGGGTTATCAAGCGGGACAGCGGTGGAACCGAAGAGGTCATCGCGGATTCGCTTACCAAGAAATCGGATTTGATCGAGATCAGTCCGGAATCCAGCCGTTCCAATCAGCTTCGAGTAACCGCAAAAGCGGGATTGTACCGTGTGTATTTTTATCCGCATGGTGCGTATGAGAGCGAACAAAAGTACATCGATGAAGACGTGTATGCACCGACGGTACTGAATTTGTATGTGTATGCAAGTCCGAATGATTATAAAGAAACGATTGCCATCGGCGATACGTATGATATCGCAAAGGCCTTTAACCTTTCGACGGAAGAATTTTTGAAATATTTTGAAGTGCAGCCGAAAGATTTTAAAAACTATGCTTCTTATAAAGATGGTGTGATCACCGCACTGGATAAGAACAGCCAGGTTACGACAAAAGTAAACGCAGAAGTAACCGTTCGTCCGGAGTATGAGTCGTATATCCGCTCACTTCTCCCGGATAACAGTACCGTGATGGATAAAGGATATTTTAATATCGAGATCACCATCGCCGATGTATTTAAGTTAAATCAGAACTATATTACAGTATACAAGGGAAGTGAGACGAATTTAAGTGCTTACTTCAATGATACACAGGTTTTGGATGTAGAATGGTCATCCAGTGATCCGGATTATGCGACCGTAGATGAGACCGGTAAAGTGACCGCGAAAAAAGTAACGACAGATGATGTTGTCATCACGGCAGTATATCGGAACGGAGCCGGTTCGCCGACTGCCAAATGTATGGTTCGTATCGTAGATACACCAAATAAGTTTGATATCGATCCAGCCAATGCAAAATTGAATGTTGGCGAGAGCATTGTTGTCAAGATCAAAGGAAATCCGGATGTATCACAGGTTCCGACTTCCTGGTGGTCTTATGATAATAGATATGTTGATGTAGAATTTGATAACAATGGTAAGACGGCGACAATTACAGCGAAAGCGCCGACAGGAGATGGATCGACGACAGAAGTTGTATTTAACAATCCAAATACGGATGAGAAAGACGATCCAAGATGTAAGATTACGATTGTTGTACCATACGAGACAATTAAACTGACAGAAGAAAATCTGACGATGAAAGTAGGTGCGACGCACCAGTTAAAATACACGTATACACCGAATAATGTAACGGATAAAACGCCGGAGTGGACCTCATTGGATACCAATGTTGTAACTGTTGATGAAAATGGTTATCTGACTGCGGTAAATCCGGGTACGACGATTGTAATGTTATCGCCAAAATACAATCCAAATAAAGTATATGCCCAGTGTACGGTTACCGTTGTATCGAAGTGTGAGGAAATTACGCTGACTCCGAATGAACTGACACTGAATGTCGGCGAGACGCAGTATGTAGATGTCGCGCTGGCACCGGAAGGATGTAATTCTGAGCTGACGATTGAAGTGGGCGACGAAGATATATTGGATTATGAATACAAACCAAATAACCGCATCATTAATATTACCGGTAAAAAAGCTGGTGTAACGACCATCAATGTAGGAGCAGACGATGCGACAAGAAAGTCCATAAAGGTAACAGTGTTGCAGCCATGTAATGATTTGGCGTTCTCGCCTAATGCATATGAGATGATCGCGGGAGAGACTTATACACCAAACTTAGTTAAGACACCGGATGACAGTACCGATGCCATTACCTGGGTATCCTATAATCCGGAAGTTGCGGATGTGGATGAGAAAGGCGTGATCACTGCCAAAAAGACAGGCGTGACCTTTATTCAGGCGACTTCGGCTTCCGGAAGAGTGGCAGTCATTCAGATCACGGTAAAAGAGACATTAACAGCAGTTACCTTAAAACCGGATAAGGCGACGATCGAAGTAGGCGAAAATATGACGCTTACGCCAGATTTTCTCCCGGCAGCCGCTTATGATAAATCGATGGAATGGAGCATTGCAGACCCTTCTATCGCAAAATTGGAGAATCAGGGCGAATCCAGTGTGAAAGTAACCGGGTTGAAGGGCGGCATTACGTTGATCAAAGGTGTCGCTAAGAGTGGCGGTTTCGTGGTAAGTTGTTTATTGACGGTTACAGAGAAGTCTACAGCGGTAGAAGTTAATCCGACCTCGAAGTTTTTGCAAAAAGGTAAGAGATTTACGATCAAAGCGACAGTTACTTCTGCGACAGCGACCAATAAGTCTGTAAAATGGAAGAGTTCCAAAAAATCGGTTGCAAGTGTTACTTCAAAAGGAATGGTAAAAGGAAAGAAGATTGGAACCGCTTACATAACGGCAACTGCCAAAGATGGCTCGGGTGCTTTTGCAAGATGTAAAGTACGTGTAGTACGAAAAGTGACAAAGATTACGTTAAACAAATATACAGCAAAACTGCTGGTCGGAAAGACTTTGAAATTAAAAGCCAAAGTACATCCGAAAAACGCAACGATTAAAAGTGTTGCCTGGAGTTCTAGTGATAATTCCATCGCGACGGTAGATGCTTCCGGGCGAGTGCAGGGACTGGCAGCCGGAATGGTTAAGATTCGTGCCAAAGCGAAAGATGGTTCCGGAAAGTCGGCAGTATGTCTGATCACGGTTTCGGATCCGATTCCGGCGACCGGAGTCGATGTGACCAATAATGATCTGATCGTAGCAAAAGGACGTCAGATTCAGTCAGGTATTACGATCGCTCCTTCCAATTCCACGGACAAGATTAAATATTATTCGGATAATCCGGCAGTTGCGAGAATTAATAAACGCGGAAAGATTTATGCAAATCGCGTAGGTCAGGCTACGGTTTATGGCGAAACGTCCAATGGACAGGTAGGATATGCCGATGTCCTCGTCGTTACTTTGAATCGAAGAAGCCTGCCACTCCGACTGTATGATACCGAGACACTCCGGGTAAATGAGATATCGACAGGAGTAACCTGGCATTCTCAAAATCCATTGATTGCATCGGTAGATTCTACCGGAAAAGTGGTCGGAAGGCGAAGAGGTGTTACAAGAATTTATGCGACGGTAAGAGGCTTGAAGTTGTCGTGTAAAGTAACGGTATCGGATATCAATGGATAGGACAGGAGGAGTTGTGTGTTAGTAAATTTACACGTGAAGAATTTTGCAATCATTGATGAAGTGGATGTAGATTTTGGAGAACATTTGAATATATTGACAGGAGAGACCGGAGCCGGAAAATCCATCCTTGTGGGATCCATCGGAATCGCACTGGGAGCTCGAGTTTCTCCGGAGATTATTGGAAAACGTGCAGATTATGCGATGGTAGAACTGGTATTTCAGATTGAAAAGCCGGAAACCATTGAGGCTTTGCGTGAGATGGATATAGAGCCGGAAGACGGTCAGATTGTTATTTCCCGTAAGATCACCGCTAACCGAAGTATCAATAAAATTAATGGCGAAAGTGTGCCGGTAGGTGTCATCCGGAAAGTATCGGCTCTTTGCATTGATATCCATGGTCAGCATGAACATCAGTCCCTGCTTCACAAAGAGTATCACCGCAGTGTGGTAGACCGTTTTGCCGGGGAAGAGGCACAGGGGTTAAAGCAGAAGATTGCAGAAAAGTACGAAGAATATCGAAAAATATTACAAAAAATGGAAGAAAACGGAGGCTCGGAAAAAGAGCGTGCCAGAGAACTTTCTTTTTTGGAGTATGAAAGAAAAGAAATTGAAGAGGCCAAACTGGAAGAAGGCGAAGAAGACAAGCTGCAGGATGAGGTAAAGAAAATGTCCAATGCTTCGGATATCGTGGAATCGATGGGCAAAGTTTATGAGTGTACCGGCGATTCGTACCAGGGATGCGCCAGCCAGATTTCGCAGGCACTTCGTCATCTCGGAGATGTTGCTGACTTAGATGAAGGACTTCTTTCTTTGCAGGAAGAGTTGCAGGATATCGAAAATCTGTTATCGGATTTTAACCGCAGTGTATCGGATTATATGGATGATTTTGTCTTTGATGAAGCGGAATTGCGCCAAAAAGAAGAACGTCTTGACCGTATTCGCAGTATTCAGGCAAAGTATGGAAATACGTATGAAGAAGTTATGAAACATTATGTGGAAGTGATAGAAAAAATTGACCGTTATAAGGATTTTGAAAACTATCATTTGCAGCTGGAGACGGAAAAACAACAGTGTGAAAAATCACTGGAAGAATTGTGCGGAAAATTGACGGTGCTTCGAAAGAAAGCAGCAGTGAAACTTGAGAAAAATATTACCGAGACATTGCAGGAACTGAATTTCGAGCATGCCAGATTTGCTGTAAAAGTGGAGGAGTTGTCTGAGTTTACAGCAAAGGGAAAAGATGATGTCGAATTTCTCATCGCAACGAACCCGGGGGCAGATCTGAATCCTCTAAGTAAAGTGGCTTCCGGAGGTGAATTATCGCGAATCATGCTGGCGATAAAAACTGTATTTGCGGATGTCGATCAGATTGAATCCCTGATCTTTGATGAAATTGATGTGGGAATCAGCGGAAGAACTGCACAGATGGTTTCAGAAAAGATGTCAATTCTTGGAAAAAATCACCAGATTATCTGTATTACACATCTGCCACAGATTGCGGCGATGGCTGATACGCATTTTGTCATTGAGAAGATTTCTTCTGCGAAAGAGACGGAAACTCGCATACGCCGGCTGTCTGACGAACAGTCCACCGAGGAACTGGCACGTATGTTAGGTGGAGTTGAGATTACACAGGCTGTACTTGCCAATGCAAAAGAAATGAAACAATTGGCAAAAAATCAAAAACAATATTCATAAATTACGAAATTATGGCAATACTTTCCTTATAGGAGTTTTTTGTGTGAGGAGAGGATTGCCATGTTTGTTTCAAAAAGAAAAAAAATTTACCGGTATGGATTGCTTGCGTTTTTAGTTCTGGATCTTGTGGTTCTTGGAATTCTAGCGTGGAATCGGCTGCAAAGGGAAATCCCGGATAAGATATGGACCTACGTCGGAAGAGAGGAACTGCTGACAAACAGCAGTTTGATAAAATATTCAAAAAAAGAAGAAAAGGCGGTAGAAGCACTTCATATCAACCAGACATCGGATAAAACAACGGTTGTATTGGAAGGCGTGGGAACATATGAGGTAAAAGCCAGATTATTTGGTGTCCTTCCGGTAAAGGATATACAGGTGCAGGCGATAGAGCCGATTGAAGTGGCACCGTCCGGAGAACCGGTCGGAATTTATGTTGAGACGAAGGGGCTGCTGGTGTTGTCTACAACCAGTGTCGAGGGTCAGGATGGCTTGATCCATGAACCGGCGACCAACATTGTTATGACCGGAGATTATATATTAAAGGTAGAGGGTACTTCGGTGAAGACCATCCAGGAATTTAATCAGGCAGTGCAGAAAAGAAAGGGCGAAAAAATTTCTCTGCACATTCGACGTGGCAAGCAGAATCTGGATGTGGCAGTGCATTCGGTGCTGGCAAAAGATGGAAGCAATAAACTGGGAATCTGGGTTAGGGAAGACACACAGGGAATCGGAACAATGACGTATATTACAAAAAATGGGAAATTTGGTGCGCTCGGCCACGGAATAACGGATGCGGATACCGGGACATTGATGGATCTGCGTGGCGGTGAATTGTATGAGACAAAAATCTTAGATATTATAAAAGGACAAAAAGGGGCTCCGGGGGAATTGGAAGGCTATATCAACATGGTGGCAAAAGAATGTATCGGAAAAATAGAGAAAAATACATCACTTGGTATATTCGGTACCATTTTTGAACCGGATAAACAGCAGAGAAAGTATTATGAAGTGGGGCTTAGACAAGATATTAAAACGGGGAAGGCCTGGATTTATTCCAATATGGAAGGAACGCCGCAAAAATATGAGATTCAGATTGAAAAAATTAATCGGACGAGTAAGGATAATAAAGGAATGGTGATCCGTGTAACCGATACGAGACTGTTGGAACTGACGGGCGGCATCGTTCAGGGAATGAGCGGCAGTCCAATTTTGCAGGATGACAAGATCATCGGAGCAGTAACGCATGTATTTGTCGAGGAGCCGACGAAAGGGTATGCGGTGTTTATGGAAAATATGCTGGAGTATTGAGTGCACGTTTTTGAAATAAGCAACAAAAATAACCCCTTTTATTTCAAAAACATCGTGACTTTTTGAAATAAAAGAGCTATAATGAGTATAGTTATTTCTAAAAGGGGTGAAATATATGAATCGAGCAGGATTGTATGTCGACAATTTAGGTGGGGAGGCAAGCTACCAGTCTTTCAGACCAAATCCATTACCACCGATACCGGAAATTAAAATGGATGAGGAAATTGTACGACTTTTAATAGAGGCAAATAAACAACTGGTAAAATTGGATATGGCATCGCAATTTATTTCGAATGCGGATTTGTTTATATCTATGTATGTTAGGAAAGAAGCGTTGATTTCTTCACAAATAGAAGGAACACAGTGTACTCTTGATGATGTATTAGATCCGGAAGTGGAAATGAATGCAAATCTTGATGTTTCTGACGTAATTAATTATGTAAAGGCAACACAATATGCACTAAAACGTCTTGATAAATTGCCTTTATGCTGTCGATTAATAAGAGAGATACATGAAGTGCTAATGGAGGGGGCTCGCGGACAGGATAAATGTCCCGGAGAGTTCAGGCATTCTCAAAATTGGATTGGACCGGCTAACTGCTCTTTGAAAGAGGCAAGATATATACCACCTAATGTAGAAGATATGCAAAATGCGATGTCGGATCTGGAAAAATATATCAATGAAAATGTAGAGTATGACTCATTGATTCGTGTTGCATTGATTCATTATCAATTTGAAACAATTCATCCGTTTTTGGATGGAAATGGTAGAATCGGAAGACTTTTGATCCTGCTCTATTTAATGGAGCAGGGGCTGCTTGCAAAACCGGTCATTTATATATCTTATTTTTTGAAAAAGAATCAGGTAGAATATTATGATCGAATTAGTGAAGTCAGAAGAAGTGGAAATTACGAGCAGTGGGTTAGGTTCTTTTTGGAAGCAGTAAGTAAAGCAGCATCAGATTCTTTGGAAACCATTCAGAAGCTGTCTTCGCTGCACGATATCAATATAGAAAAACTGCCAAAAACAACTCGAGCGAAAGATAACTTAAGGGCAGTGTTTGATTATATTGAGCAGTACCCAATCATTGAGATTAAGAGAACGGCTCAAGAATTGGATATTAGTTATAATACTGTGGCCACAGCAGTGAAGAAACTTATGGAACTTGGTATTTTACAAGAAACAACCAATGCAGCAAGAAATAGGGTGTTTGCGTATGGGGATTATTTGGAAATATTGAGAAAGGACACCTGACTCATACCATGTGCCGGTAGTAAAATACTGCCAGCTGGGTGCGGTCACGCAGGTTCAATTTTTCCAAAATAGCACTGAGATAATTTCGCACAGTTCCCTCACTCAAATACAGAGCCGAGGCAATTTCTTTGTTGTTAAGACCGTCTGCGACTTTTACAATGATTTCCCATTCTTTTTCCGTGATATCATAGGATTCGGGGGAAAAAGAGGGGGAATCCTGGCTGCGTAAAAGTTCCGGCAGTTTTGTCGTAATGGCATCTCCAAAGACGGTCTGCCCATTGTGGACAGCAGAAAGGGCAGGAACGATACTCTCAAAATTCTGCTTTAAGATATAGCCTTTTACACCAAGATTCAGAGCTTTGATGATATATTCGTCATCGGAAAAAGTTGTAAGTAGGAGAATTTTTCGGGAAGGATCTTCGGCAAGAAGTTGTTCTGCCGCTTCTAAGCCTGTCATTTCACTCATACGAATGTCCATCAGCAGAACATCCGGCTGATATTGGTGGTAAAGATCGATCGCGTCTTTTCCATTTTCTCCTAGTCCGCAGACCTGAATGTCTGCATTTGCCTCTAAAATTGTTTTTAATGACAGGGCGACCAGTTTGTCATCGTCTACGATACATATTTTCATGATGTTTCCCCTTTCCATAAAATAATCTGGATGCGAAAGCCGTCTGTAGTAAGAATGTGAAATTCACCGCCTAATTGTTTTACCCGCTCCCGCATATTTTCGAGTCCGATCCCGCCGGAAAAATTCTTTGAAATCATAGTGCCATTGTCTTTTAAAATGAGTTGATAAAAGGCAGGGTGTTCGGTGAGATGAATGTCAAATTTTTCTGCATTGCTGTGACGCCGCGTATTGGTAAGTGCCTCTTTTGTGATGGCAAGAATGGCATACTTAAATTCTTTCGGTGGTTCGGTCTGCATTTTGTAGTGCAGTGAAACCGTGAGATCGGAGGCCTCCTTTTGCAGATCGGATAAGGCGGTCTGCAGATGAATGGACTCGTCATGAAGGTCATGGACACTGTTTCGGATGCTGGTCATAGCTGTATCCAAAGATTCTTTTAAGGTGTGCAATGGCGCATCCAGAGTCGTATCGCGGTTTATGACCTGTAAAGCCCCCGTTTGCAATAGAGAACGGCTGAGAAGGTGCCCAACATTGTCGTGAATTTCCCGGGCGATGCGGTTACGCTCTTTTAACGTAGCCAGATGAATTTCATAATCCTGATTTTGCCGCAATGCTTTATTTTTTTCCATTAGATCATAAGAATGTTCATAGTTTTCATTTCTTGTCTGACGGTATTTTTGTTCCCAATATTCCTTCTTTTCGGTCGTGTTCTGCAGCTGGGACGCAAGCACAAACAGCAAGAGAAAATACAGCCATAGAGAAAACGGAAAAAGGTAGAAATGAAGCAGTGCGCAGGCGGATAGAAGCACAAATATTTGCTTTTTCTGCGCGGTTTTACTCTGGATTTCATATAAAATATAAGGATAAAAATAAAAAAGATCCGTCAGCAAAAAGGAAAGAACAACGAAGCCGCCCAAAAGGCTAAAACAAAACTTGGAAGAATTTGATAAAATCATCAAATTTCCACATAGCAAAACAGAGAGGAATAAAATGACCGTAGCCAAAGAGACTGGTTTGGAAAACCAGAAAGAGGCACACAATAAATAGATTATGATTTGGTCAAGTAGTGTATTCATCGTTCGTTCCTTTCTGTTGTAATTCCTGTTTCTTCTATCATAGTATCATAAAACAGAGGCAGGGTCAAAAGGGAAATCGAAAATGTGACATTTGTCATTTTCAAAGAGGAAGAAATTCACTGGAACAACCGGGGGAGATATGGTAAGATAAAGAAAATGATACGAAAAGGGAGAGGAAAACGATGAAAACAGTAATAGAAGTAAAAGATTTAGTAAAACGATATAAAGAATTAGTCGCATTGGACCATTTTCAGTTGTCGATCAAAGAAGGGGAGATTTTCGGACTTCTCGGTCCAAACGGTTCCGGAAAAACGACGACGATTCATTGCATTTTGGGTCTGCTTTCTTATGACAAAGGCGAAATCCAGGTGTTTGGGAAAAAAATGAAAAGCAGCGCCTACGATATCAAACGGGATATCGGGGTGGTAATGCAGAATGTCGCTGTTTTCGATGAACTGACGGTGTATGAAAATATAGATTATTTCTGCGGACTTTATATCAATGATAAACAGACGAGAAAGCAATATGTGGAAGAAGCGATTGCTTTTGCGGGATTGGAAGAATATGTGAAATTTTATCCTAAAAAACTTTCGGGAGGTCTGCTGCGCCGTTTGAATATCGCCTGTGGGATTGCGCATAAGCCGAAACTTATCTTTTTTGATGAGCCGACAGTCGCGGTAGATCCACAAAGCCGCAATAAGATTTTAGAGGGAATCCGCAAATTAAATGAAGACGGAGCAACGATTGTTTATACTTCCCATTATATGGAAGAAGTGGAGAGCCTTTGTGAGCGGATCGTTATTATGGATCACGGAAAAGCGATCGCTTCCGGAACTCCCAATGAATTAAAAGCAATGATTCAGAACAAAGAGACGGTACAAGTTGAAATTCCGAAGCTGGAAGAGGAACAGCGAAGTATTTTGGCATCGCTGCCACATGTATACGAAGACTCCTATGAAGATTCGATTCTTAAATTGTGCTTTGACGGGGGAAATGCAAATCTGATCCATGTATTAAACTGCCTTCAGGAAAATAATGTAAAATATGGAAGAATTTACAGTGAACTGCCGACACTAAACGATGTATTTCTGGAAATTACCGGAAAAGAATTACGCGACTAGGAGGTGGGGACATGTTTTTACGATTATTTACATATCAATGTAAGATTATATTTCGGGTAAAAGAATTGGTCTTTTGGACCCTGCTGTTTCCTATTGCTCTTTGTACATTTATGTATCTGGCATTCAGCAATATTTTTGAGACGACAGAAAAGGCCGGAAATATCCCGGTTGCTGTCGTGGCAGAACAGGAAAATGCGGCGGCCTCTGTAATGTTTGAGGAATTATCAAAAGGAGACGAGGCTCTTTTAAAGGTTCAGAAAATGACTGCCGGAGAAGCCGACAAGGCATTGGAAAATGGCGATGTGAAAGGAATTTATTATACGGATTCATCGCTGCGGTTAAAAGTAAAAGAAACCGGAATGGAACAGACGATACTCCAGATGATCTCAAAGCAATACGAACAAAATAAGACATTGCTGATGGAGGTAGGAAGCCGGCATCCGGAGAAACTTCAGGAGGTAATACAGACCATTCAAAATCAGAAGAGCGCAGTCAAAGAGGAGGCAATGGGTGGCTCCAATCCGGATAATGTCGTAAATTATTTTTATGCTATTTTTGCGATGACCTGTCTTTTCGCATCTTTCTCGGGATGTAATACGATACACAATATACAGCCTTACACTTCTGAACTTGGCAGGCGTAAATCGGTGGCACCGGTTTCCAAATTTATAGAAATCATCAGTGAATTTGCAGTTTCAGAATTGATTCAGTTTGCTCTGGCATGTCTTGTGCTGGTGTATCTGACCGGAATTTTAAAAATCAATATCGGCGGGCATTATGGATATGTTCTTTTGCTTTTGTTTGTCGGAACCAGTTTTGGAAATATGATGGGCCTATGTATCGGCTCTACCCGGTTGTCAATCGAGGTAAAAACAGGTACACTGGTCGGTGTTTCCCTCGGGTTATGCTTTTTTGCTGACTTAATGATCAGCGGAATCCGGGCATTTATGCAGCAGCACATTCCGTTTTTTAACGCCATCAGTCCGGCAAGTCTGATCGTCGATTCCTTTTATGCGTTAAACATGAATCTAACTTCCAGATATTGGCAAAATATAGCAAACTTGCTGATCTTGACGGTAGTATTGCTGGGAATCAGTGTCTGGCTTGGAAAAGGGGGAAAGAGAAAATGAGAATACTGGTTTGTTTTTTTAAAATTTTAAAAAAGAAACGTGGATATATTTTTATGTATCTCGCAATTTTCTTTTCCATTGCAATCGCGATGTCTTTGCAGGGAGGAAATTCAGAAAAGAGTTATGAAAATCAGAAAATATCTTTCTGCGTCTTTGATGAAGACCAATCGGAGATCAGTAAAGGACTTACCGACTATCTGAAACGAGAAAATGAATGGGTAGAAGTCGAAGACGAAGAGGAGATAATTCAGGAAAAAATGTATAACCGGAATCTGACTTGTGTGATCCGAATTCCGAAAGCGTTTGGCGAAACGATGGGGGAAGGAAAAGAACAGATTACGGTAAAGACAATTCCGGGCACGATGTACGGAACGATCATGGAACAGAGTATCCAAGGATTTGTGTCCCTTCTGCGGGGATATCTTACCGGTGGAATGAATGCCTCGGAGGCCTTACAAAAGACAATGCAGTCGGTGGAAAAGGAACCCGAAGTGGAGATGACATCTCAAAACGGTGGGGTGACACACGATGCAGCATATTATTTATTTGCTTATGTTCCTTACCTTTTTCTGGCAATTTTTATCAGTACGCTGACACCGATGCTGATGATTTTCCGAAAAAAGGAAATTTCGGAAAGGATGGAATGTTCCGCCTACCCGAAAATGAAAATATACCGGGAACTGTATATTTCATTTATCATCGCCGGTTTGGTGATCACAGCATTGCATTTGATCATTGTATTTGCCTTGAAAAGAGAACTTTGGTTTACCGCAAAAGGTGGATTGTATATCGTTAATGAGATCGCCTTTTTGCTTGTTACATTGAGCCTTGTATTTTTGATCAGCCAGCTGGCGACGAAAATTGAAAGCATTAATATGATCTCCAATGTCGTGTCACTTGCCATGTCCTTTTTGTGTGGTATATTTGTACCTCTTTCATTTTTGGGAGACGGTGTCAAGACAGCGGCACATTTTCTGCCGGCTTACTGGTACATCCGCGCTGCCGAACAGATTGACGCTGAAATATCGAAAAAAGCCTGTGCAGACATAGGGATGTATTGTGGGGTCCAGGTATTGTTTGCGGTTGTGCTGTTGACGACGGCACTTGTTATAAAGGAGAAGAAGATAAGGAAATAAAAATAGCCCCCACCAAACGGTGGGGGCACTATTATGTAATTCTAATTATCTTTTAATTCCAAGTAGTAGTTTGCCATCGTAGCCTGTACGTAAGGAACCACATAAATGAGTGCCAGTCCGCAGGTGATAGCTCCAAGCAGGAACCATGGAATAAACGAAAGATACAGAACAAATAAATCTCCGATGTGACCGGAAGTGATTCGTTTACTTTCGTCTAATGCTTCATTTGCTGACAGTTCAGGATTGTCTGCTAAAACAAAGTATGCCATGGAATAGCTGATTCCTTTGATGATTCCCGGAATGACAAAAAGCAAAGACCACAAAAAGGTAAATACTGCAATCATAATGTTGAGCAAAATAGCAGGTCCCATATAACTAAAACCACTGAATAATGTGTTTACTTCAGGGCTTTCGTTACGTGTCAAACCAAGGAAAATCATGGTCAAACCAAGTGTTAAAGGTGGTGCTACAATGAGGCTGGCAAGACCGGGAACAATGTTTGATAATACACTTGTAATTAATAAACACACAAAGAGTATACCGATATTCCCCTGAATTTGCTGCTTCGCGATTGCTTTTAATTGTACTCTGTCCATATTTTGAACTCCTCTCAATTTTTTTCTACGATGCGTTTTTAGAATACGGTCTGTATCGCACCGCAGATACAGACTAATCGTGTGAATGCTACAATATAGCATATGCAAAGAATGCTTAACGAATTCTTTATAAAAAATTTACCATACCGTAATACGAAAGTCAAGGAATATTGTCGATTTTGCTGGAAAAAAAGGGAAAAGAACGTGCAAATGCCTTATTTTCCTAATTCTACAACTTTAGTATAACTACCATATATTGTATTCGTGGCAAAAAATGAGAAAAAAATCACAAGATATAGTAGACAGAAAAAAGCGATAGTGATATAATATTTTTCATAGCCGGCTTTTCGGCTTTTATGAACGACGAGAAGGAAAGAGAAGGAAGGAGAATTGTTGTGAAGGTAGTAAAGCGTGACGGAAGAGTTGTGGATTATGACCGTAATAAAATTTTGATTGCAGTACGGAAGGCAAATGCGGAAGTAGATCCATTTGAAAGAGTATCAGAGGATGATATCGATGGGATCATCGCCAGTATTGAGGGAGCAAACCGGGAAACCATTCAGGTAGAAGACATTCAGGATATGATCGAACAGAAGCTGATGGCGGCGGGAAAATTTATTTTGGCAAAGACGTATATTATTTACCGTTATACCCGTGAATTGGTTCGTAAGGCGAATACAACAGACGATTCGATCATGAGTCTGATTTCCAATAGCAATAAAGATGTTATGGAAGAAAATTCCAATAAAAATGCCTATATTGCCTCGACACAGCGAGATTTGATCGCGGGCGAAGTATCGAAAGACCTGACAAAACGTGTGCTGTTGCCGGAAAAAATCGTAAAGGCACACGAAGAAGGTGTGATTCATTTTCATGATATGGACTATTTCATCCAGCCGATTTTTAACTGCTGCCTGATCAATATTGGGGACATGCTGGAAAACGGAACCGTTATGAACGGTAAACTGATTGAAAGCCCGAAGAGCTTTCAGGTGGCATGTACCGTTGTTACCCAGATCATTTCAGCGGTTGCCAGCAGCCAGTACGGTGGTCAGTCGGTGGATATCCGTCATTTGGGAAAATATCTGCGAAAGAGTGCCAATAAATATCGTGACCGTTATCTTGCTACCTTTGGAGAAAGTGTGGATCCGGCGATCCTTGACCGCATGGTAGAGGAGAGAGTAAAAGATGAACTTCGTTCCGGTGTACAGACCATTCAGTACCAGATCAATACATTGATGACGACCAATGGTCAGTCTCCGTTTGTTACGCTGTTTTTGAATCTGGACAAAGACGATGAGTACATAGAAGAAAATGCACAGATTATTGAAGAAATCCTTCGTCAGCGTTTGGAGGGAATTAAAAATGAAAAGGGTGTGTATGTGACACCGGCATTTCCGAAACTGATCTATGTTTTGGACGAGCATAACTGTCTCAAAGGCGGAAAATACGATTATATTACGAAATTAGCGGTACAATGTTCTGCAAAACGTTTGTATCCGGATTACATATCCGCAAAAAAAATGCGTGAAAATTACGAAGGAAATGTATTTAGCTGCATGGGATGCCGCAGTTTCCTGTCTCCATGGAAAGATGAAAATGGAAATTACAAATGGGAAGGAAGATTTAACCAGGGTGTTGTCAGCCTGAATCTTCCACAGATCGGTATTCTGGCAAAAGGAAATATGGAATATTTTTGGCAGTTATTGGAAGAACGCCTATCACTCTGCTTTGAAGCTTTGATGTGCCGTCATCATGCATTGGAAGGCGTAACTTCGGATGTCAGCCCGATTCATTGGCAGTATGGTGCGATTGCACGTCTGAAAAAGGGGGAGAAGATCGACAAGCTGCTTCATGATGGTTATTCTACGATTTCCTTGGGATACATCGGCTTGTACGAAGTGACAAAATTGATGGTAGGCGAAAGCCATACGACACCAAAAGGCAGTGAGTTTGCCAAGAAGGTAATGAACCGTCTGCGCCGCGCGACCGATACCTGGAAGGAAGAAACCGGACTTGGTTTTGGTCTGTACGGAACACCGGCAGAGTCATTGTGTTATCGTTTTGCCGAGATTGACAAAGAACGTTTTGGTTCGATCGAAGATGTGACGGATAAAGGATATTACACCAATTCCTATCATGTAGATGTACGTGAAAAGATCGATGCTTTCCATAAATTTGAATTTGAAAGCCAGTTCCAGACGATTTCCTCCGGTGGTGCGATTTCTTATGTGGAAATTCCAAATATGCAGCACAACCTGCCAGCCTTGGAAGAAATTGTAAAATTCATTTATGATAACATTCAGTATGCGGAATTTAATACAAAGTCGGATTATTGTCATGTGTGCGGTTTTGACGGCGAGATCAAGATTAACAAGGATCTTGAATGGGAATGTCCGAATTGCGGAAATAAAGACCATAATAAGATGAATGTTACGAGAAGAACGTGTGGATATCTGGGAGAGAATTTCTGGAATGTCGGAAAGACAAAAGAGATCAATGCCCGTGTACTCCATATCTAAGTGGTGAGGAATAAAAATTATGAATTATGCAGATATTAAGCAATATGATGTGGCAAATGGCTTGGGAATCCGAGTTTCCCTGTTTGTCAGCGGCTGTACACATCATTGTAAAAACTGCTTTAATAAAGAAACTTGGGATTTCCATTTTGGAAATCCCTTTACCGAAGCAGAGATTGAAAAAATCCTGGAATATTTGAAGCCATCGTATGTATCGGGACTGTCATTGCTGGGGGGAGAACCCTTTGAACCGGAAAATCAGCCCGGGCTGCTTCCGCTGGTAAAAAAAGTAAAAGAGACCTATCCGGAGAAAAATATCTGGTGTTATACCGGCTATCTGTTTGATGAGGATATTTGTGGGAAAATGATGGATGAGGTGCCGGAAACGAAGGAACTCTTGGCTTACATCGATGTTTTGATCGATGGACCATTTATCGAAGAACGCAAAAATTTGAAAATACGATTCCGAGGTTCCGATAACCAGCGGATCATTGATGTTAAAAAGACGATGGAAGCCGGAGAAATCGTTCTCTGGGAAGAAGAATAAGAAAAAGCGAGGAAAAAAACGTGCAGAAAACGAAAATTGATTTTAAAAAATTACATAAAAATGCGCATATTCCAACTTATGGGACAGAATATGCCGCAGGAGCAGACCTTTATGCGTGCCTGGAACAGCCGGTTTGTGTAGCTGCCGGAACGACAGAATTTATTCCGACCGGAATCGCAATGTCAATTCCGGAAGGTCTTGTGGGACTTATCTATGCAAGAAGCGGCATGGCATGTAAAAAAGGACTGGCCCCGGCCAATAAAGTAGGTGTTATTGATTCCGATTATCGTGGAGAAATTATGGTAGCATTACATAATCATTCTACTCAGGATATCGTCATTGAAAATGAAGAACGGGTAGCGCAAATGGTCATTGCTCCGTATCTTTATGCCGTTTATGAAGAAGTAAACGAACTGGATGAAACGGTACGTGGGGAAGGTGGTTTTGGATCTACCGGAAAATAGGAGGTGTTGCGTATGCTGGAACAAGTGGATGTAGACAAAAAGATGTCAAAAGACGTATATGAGAAAAAGATGGAGTCTCTGTCAACCAGACTCGGGGAACTGCAGCGAAAATGTAAGGAGCAGAAGATCCCGGTTATAGTAACGTTTGACGGAGTGGACGCCGCAGGAAAAGGTACGATGATCAATCGTGTGATTCAATTTTTGGATCCCCGCGGTTACCGGGTGTTTACAACGGGAAAAGCCGGAGAGGAAGAGAAGATGCGACCGTATTTTTGGCGATTTTTTACCAAAACTCCGGAAAAAGGAAGAATGCATATTTTCGATCAAAGCTGGTACCGTGGTGTGTATGAAGGCGACATTGGGGAAAAGGATGCCACGGAGTTTGAAAAGATGCTGATACAGGATGGTACATTGATTGTAAAATTCTTCCTGCTGATCTCGGCGAAAGAGCAGAAAAAACGTCTGGAAAAGATGGAAAAAGATGAAGATACCAGATGGCGTGTGTGTAAACAGGAAAAAGAAAACAATAAAAATTATGCAGAGTGTCTGAAAAAACAGGATTCTATTTTGGTGCATACCGATACGGCAGAGTCTCCGTGGGTGATCGTGGAGAGCACCGATAAACTGTATGCTTCGTGTAAAATTGTAGCTACGCTGGTATCTCGCATGGAAGAAGCACTGGAAGCCAGTCAGGCACCTCAAAAGGAAACTGCAAAATCGTCAGAGCCGGAAGAATGTTTCCGCAATGGTGTGCTTCATGGCATTGATCTGTCAAAGTCAATGACAAAAGAAGAGTATCAGTCGGAAAAGAAAAAGCTGCAGAAAAAACTGCGCTCTCTTCACAATCAGATGTATCTGAAACGTCTGCCGGTGGTTCTTGCGTTTGAAGGCTGGGATGCCGGAGGAAAAGGAGGCGCGATCAAACGTCTTACGCAGGCCATGGATCCGCGTGGCTATGAAGTGGTTCCGACAGCGTCCCCAAATGATGTTGAAAAAGCACATCATTATCTGTGGAGATTCTGGGAAAAATTTCCAAAAGCAGGGCATATGGCGATCTTTGACCGCACCTGGTATGGAAGAGTGCTTGTGGAGCGTGTCGAAGGGTTTGCGACGGAGAGTGAGTGGAAACGGGCTTACCGCGAGATCAATGACATGGAAGAACAGATTACCAATGCAGGAGGAATTTTACTGAAATTCTGGATGCATATTGATAAAGATGAGCAGGAACGACGTTTTCATGAGAGAGAACAGACGCCGGAAAAACAGTGGAAGATCACAGACGAGGACTGGAGAAACCGTGCAAGATGGGACGACTATGAAAAAGCCGTTGATGAGATGATCCTGCGGACCTCGACGGAGTCTGCCCCGTGGATCGTGGTAGAAGGAAACAGTAAGTATTATGCCCGGATCAAGGTGTTGAAAACGGTAGTCGATGCGATTGAACAAAAATTAAAAGAAATGCAGGAATAAAAGAAAGGAACTCTTTGCCAACGTGTGACAGAGAGTTCCTTTTTGTTTTCAAGTAACTGTGATAAAAAAGTCAAGAAGCACGAAAGAAAGCGATTGTAAGAGTGTAAAAAATATGATAAAATGAAAATACTATGAGCAGGAGGACGACAGATGAGTAATTTTAAAGTAGAATTGAAAAAAGTAGTGGACGATTCCTATGAAGTACAGATCGGGAAAAATCTGATTTCGGAACTGGTGAAGGATTTAACCGGAGGTCTGGCAGGAAACATACATAAATTTGCGGTAATCACAGATTCTACCGTGGAGCCGTTGTATGGCAGACAGATCTGTGACAGATTAAATGAAGCGGGTGCGCAGGCAGAGTTGTTTGTGTTCCCGGCGGGAGAAAAAAGTAAGGTAAGAAAGACAAAAGAAATGCTCGAGGACGCTATGCTGGCAAAAGGATTTCGAAGAGACTGCTGCGTCGTAGCCGTTGGGGGAGGCGTGGTTTCGGATCTCGCCGGCTTTGTGGCAGGTACGTTTGGCAGAGGAGTGCCTTTTGTAAATTATGCGACGACACTTCTTGCGGCTGCGGATGCTTCCATCGGTGGAAAAACTGCCGTAGATACGGATCTTGCAACCAATCTGATCGGTCTGATCTATCAGCCGAAAAAGGTTTATGTGGACATTGATACGTGGAAAACACTTCCGAAAAACCACTTGGTCAATGGAATGGCAGAGACGATCAAACATGCGTGTCTGGCAGATTTTGAATTGTTTGAGTATATCGAGGAAAATATTAACAAAATTTTACAGTGCGATCCGGAAGCGTGCGAATATATTTCCGAGAAAAACTGCAATGTAAAATATCAGGTTGTCATGAAGGATGAAAAGGAGAAGAGTCTGCGCGAGGTTTTGAATCTTGGACACACGGTAGGACGCGCCATTGAGACAGTAAGTGATTACAAACTGCTTCATGGAGAGGCTCTTTCCATCGGAATGGTGGCACAGGTGACACTGGGGTGCAAACTTGGTTTCTTAACGGAAGAAGAGAGAGACCGCGTGATCGCATTGCAGAAAAAGGTAGGTCTGCCGGTAGAAATTCCGGATTATATTGACCGGGAGGCACTGGTAAAGAAATTGTATACCGACAAGAAGGTGCGGGATGGCAAACTTCGTTTTGTCTTCCAGAAGGGCATCGGCGAAGTTATGACATTTGGAGAAGATGTGTACGCGAGACCGGTAGCGGAAGAGGAAATCCGCGAAATTCTTATGAATATGTAAAAATGAGGGATAGGATTGAATAAACGACAGCTGGGCAGTGAAAAAGAAAAGCTTGCGGCCGGGTATTTGCAGGAACGGGGATATGAGATCGTCACCTGCAATTACCGATGCCGGCAGGCAGAAATTGATATTATTGCAAAAAAAGAGGAATATTTGATTTTTATTGAAGTAAAATATCGTAAGAACAAACAATGCGGGGGAAGCTTGTATGCGGTTTCCCGCGCCAAACAGCAGAAGATCTGTTATGCCGCCAGACACTTTATAGCAAGACATAACATTCCTCTTAACCACCCGATGCGGTTTGATGTGCTGGCCATCGATGGAGAAGAGATCATGCATATCAAAAATGCGTTTGAGACATACTAATACTTGATTTTATTCGGAATATTTAGTAAAATATACGGATGGAGGAATTGAAATGAGTAAACCAATTGTAGCAATTGTTGGCCGCCCAAATGTAGGAAAGTCAACATTATTTAATACACTTGCCGGAGAAAAAATATCGATCGTAAAAGATTACCCGGGAGTGACACGAGATCGAATTTATGCAGATATCACCTGGCTGGATCACAGTCTTTCACTGATCGATACCGGTGGTATTGAGATGGATAGCAAAGATGCGATGCTTTCCCATATGAGAGAACAGGCAAATATTGCCATTGAGACAGCGGATGTCATTATGTTTGTCACAGATGTCAGACAAGGACTTGTCGATGCAGACTTTAAGGTGGCAGACATGCTTCGCAAATCGGGAAAACCGGTTATCTTAGTGGTAAATAAAGTGGATAATTTTGACAAATTCATGCCGGATGTGTATGAGTTTTATAATCTTGGCATCGGAGAGCCGCACCCGGTATCGGCTTCGTCCAAACTGGGACTCGGGGATATGTTAGATGCTGTATGGGAGCTGGTAGATGCAGAGAAATTTGAGGAAGAGGAAGACGACCGTCCAAAGATTGCCATCGTTGGTAAGCCAAATGCCGGAAAATCGTCTTTGATCAACAAATTGATCGGAAAAGACCGCGTGATTGTGTCGGATATCGCCGGTACGACGAGAGATGCCATCGATACCGAGGTGGTGCGTGACGGCAAAGAATATATCTTTATTGATACCGCGGGGCTTCGCCGGAAAAATAAGATTAAAGAAGATTTGGAACGATACAGTATCATTCGTACGGTTGCAGCGATTGAACGATCGGATGTCGTCATATTGATGATCGATGCGGTGGAAGGTGTGACCGAGCAGGATGCCAAAATCGCCGGTATCGCGCATGAACGCGGCAAAGGATTGATCATCGCCGTCAACAAATGGGATGCCGTGGAAAAAGACAATCATACGGTAAAAGAGTATACCAATAAAGTAAGAGAAGTGCTTTCGTTCGTACCATATGCGGAAATTGTATTCATTTCTGCACTGACAGGTCAGAGAACGAATAAATTATTTGAGTATATTGAAAAAGTAATTCAATTTCATTCCATGCGCATACAGACGGGTGTGCTGAATGAAATTCTGATGGAGGCGGTAGCGATGCAACAGCCACCGTCAGACAAGGGAAAACGATTGAAATTGTTTTACATGACGCAGGTGTCTACGAAGCCGCCTACCTTTGTGTTGTTTGTAAATAGCAAAGAATTGATGCATTTTTCGTATCAGCGTTATATCGAAAATCGTATACGTGATACGTTTGGCTTCATCGGTACACCGATACGAATGTTCATTCGTGAACGGAAGGAGAAATAATCGTGAATTATATTATAACAGGTGTTATTATTTTAATCATAGGATATGCATTCGGCTGTTTTTCTACCGGTTATTTTGTAGGAAAGAAAAATGGATTGGATATTCGTTCGACCGGAAGTGGAAATATCGGTACGACGAATGCCTTGCGTTCGTTGGGTGCAAAAGCCGGAGCAATTACTTTTTTAGGGGATTTGCTTAAGGCATTTATCCCCACACTGTTGGTAAAATTTGTTTTTTGCCCGGCGATGGGATATGCGGATGATATTACCTATTTATTTACTCTTTTGGCAGGTCTTGGTGTTGTGATGGGACACAATTTTCCGTTTTACCTGCATTTCAAAGGGGGAAAAGGAATAGCGGTTTCTGCGGCAGTTATTGTGGTGTCAAACCTTCATCCGGTCTTTATCGGAGTCGGACTTGCAATATTCATTTTGGTGGTAGCTGTGACAAGATATGTTTCACTGGGATCGCTGATCGTTGTGTGGTACATTCCAATCTTTACTTTATTATATTATCGGGAAAGTGACCTTTTTCCGTTGATTTTGATCGTAAGTTTATTGTTTACAATTTTAGCTTACATAAAACATAAAGCAAACATTATACGATTGATTCATGGTACAGAAAATAAGTTAGGTGAAAAAAAGGAGAAGAAGAGTGAAGAAAATTAGTTTTTTGGGTGCAGGAAGCTGGGGAACTGCGTTGGCAATCTTATGTGCGAATAATGGACATAAGGTAACAATTTGGTCAAAGATCAAATCCGAGACCGATATGCTTCGGGAAAAAAGAGAACATGTAGATCGTCTTCCGGGGGTAAAACTTCCGGACAGCATTGAGATTGAAGATGACCTTGAAAAGGCCTGCACAGGACAGGATATTATTGTGTTTTCAGTGGCTTCGCCATTTGTCCGTTCGACGGCAGAACTGTCAAAACCCTTTATACGCGACGGACAGATTATTGTTAATGTGGGAAAAGGTATCGAGGATAAGACTTTGATGACACTTTGCGAAGTGCTTTCGGATGTACTTCCGATGGCAGATGTTGCCGTACTTTCCGGCCCGAGTCATGCGGAAGAGGTTTCCAAAGGAGTGCCTACTACAGTTGTTGTCGGAGCAAAATCCGAGAAAACCGGTGTGTTTATTCAGGATGTGTTTATGAGCGAATGCTTCCGCGTATACATCAGCCCGGATATGATTGGTATTGAACTCGGCGGTTCTTTGAAAAATGTAATCGCGCTGGCTGCCGGTATGTTAGATGGTATGGAACTCGGTGACAATACCAAAGCGGCACTGATGACTCGTGGTATTTTGGAGATCAGCCGTCTCGGAGTCGAACTTGGCGGCAAGATGGAGACGTTTTTCGGCTTATCCGGAATCGGCGATCTTATCGTAACGTGTACAAGCAAGCACAGCCGCAATCATAACTGTGGTTATCTTCTGGGAAAAGGTAAGACGCTGGAAGAGGCAAAAGCAGAGATCAAGCAGGTCGTGGAAGGTGTAAACTGTGCGCAGGCGGCGATGGCACTGGCAAACCGTTATCATGTATCGATGCCGATCGTAGAACAGATCAATGCGGTCTTGTTCGAGGGCAAGACGACCAAGCAGGCATTAAAAGAACTTCTTATGCGTGACCGTGTGAGTGAATACCGCACCCTTAGTTGGTAAAGTCTGGAAGAAAACGCAGGATTCTCGGAGAGGAATAGAATAAAATTAGGAAAAACAGCCATACTATCGAAAAAAGGAAGGATGGCTGTTTTTTATGTGGGGAATTATTATTGGATTGATATCCGGAACTTTGATGAGTGTGCAGGGAGTGTTTAATGCAGAAGTGACAAAACAGAGCAGTATTTGGTTGTCGGCAGCATTTGTGCAGATTACGGCATTCGTGGTGTGTGTTCTGGCGTGGTTTATTACCGGAAAAGAGGGAACCATATCGAGTCTTTTTCAGGTGCAGCCCAAATACATGCTGTTAGGCGGCGCAATCGGGGCCTTTATCACATACACGGTAATTCAGGCAATGAATCAATGCGGACCGGCAAGGGCCGTTATGTTTATTGTTACCGCCCAGTTGATCGTCGCCTATCTGATAGAATTGATGGGGGTATTCGGTGTTGATAAACAGCCGTTTGAATGGCGGAAGATCATAGGCTTGATCGTGATGATCGCAGGGATCATAACCTTTAAATGGAAATAAGAAAAAACTAAAAGTTTTTGTTGTAAAAAAATCATTTCAGTATTACAATAAAGATGTGCATTTTTGATTATTGTTCCTGGAGACAGGAGAGCAAAAATATGAAACAAAATACTATAATCTTGTTACTTGCAGTGGTCGGAATCTGTGTTTGCGGTGGTATTTGGCTGTATCAGGAAAAACAGGTGCAGCCCGCGGAGACGATCGTGTCAGAAGGGACGAACGACAGTTTGACACAGCAGACGGCAGAGACAGAGGAAGGTCAGATTTATATCCACATTGTAGGGGCGGTAAAAAAGCCCGGTGTGTATACTTTTCAGAAAAAACCGCGTGTGATCGAAGTGGTTGAGAAAGCCGGCGGTTTTACGAAAGATGCAGTCACTGCCGAGATCAATCAGGCAGAACTTGTGGAAGACGGCACTCAGCTTACGATAACTTCGCAGAAGGATTCCAAAGAAAGAGATGGACAGCAGGAAGAACAGGCAGAGACAGGAAAAGTAAATCTGAATACAGCGGCCAAAGAACAATTGATGACATTGACAGGAATTGGAGAGGCAAAAGCAATTGCAATCATAGCATATCGGGAAGAAAAGGGGAAATTTCAAAAACCGGAAGATCTGATGAATATACCGGGGATCAAAGAGGGGGTTTTTGATAAGATCAAATCCCAGATATGTGTATAAAAATAGGAATAGAGAAGATTGGAAAGGAAGAGAGCAAATGGCAAAGAAAGTTTTGGTAGTAGATGACGAGAAAATGATCGTCAAGGGACTGCGTTTTAGTCTTGAGCAAGATGGCATGGATGTGGATTGTGCGTATGATGGAGAAGAAGCATTGACGGCAATCAAGCAGAATACATATGATGTGGTCTTATTGGATGTGATGCTTCCCAAACTTTCCGGCTTTGATGTATGCCAGCAGGTTCGGGAGTTTTCGGATGTGCCGATCATTATGCTTACCGCCAAAGGCGAGGATATGGACAAGATCCTTGGATTAGAGTATGGCGCTGACGATTATATTACCAAACCTTTCAATATTCTTGAAGTAAAGGCGCGTATTAAAGCAATTATGCGCCGCAGTTCCAAACGTGAGACAAAAGAACAGGAAAATTCTTCGGTACGCGTATTTGGAAATATGAAAGTAGACATTGACAGCAGACGAGTATTTATTGATGAAAAAGAAGTGAATTTAACCGTAAAAGAGTTTGATCTTCTTGAACTCCTTATGAATAATCCAAATAAAGTTTACAGCAGAGAAAAACTGCTTAATGATGTCTGGGGATACGAATATCTCGGAGATGTCAGAACGGTAGACGTTCATGTAAGGCGGCTTCGTGAAAAGATAGAAAAGACACCAAGCGAGCCTAAATTTATACATACAAAATGGGGTGTTGGTTATTATTTCCAAGCTTAAAAACTTTTTTCATCAATTTAAAAGCACGCGTGTTCAAAGTCTCGGCGTACTGGTAATTATTGGGATTATTCCTTTGATTATCTTTTCTGTTGTTTTGTTGAATGTATTTCGTTCGCGAAGTATCAGTCAGCGGGTATCGGAGATTCAAGTGCGTGGAAATGTTATTTCCAATCTTATTGTAGGCTCCGGTTATCTGGCGGCAGGAGAACCAAGCGAAAAAGTAGATACCGAATTATCACAGGTCTCGGATATGTATGATGGAAGAATCCTTATTATTGATTCGAGGCTGAAAGTGGTACGTGATACATATGGACTGGAAGAAGACGGCATTGTCGTTCTCCCGGAAGTAATTCAATGTTTCCGCGGGGAAGCAACAAAAATTGTAAATCAGCACAAAGATAATGTGGAAATCTATCTCCCTGTCGACAGCGCAGACCATAAATCCGTTTATGGTGTAATTGTTATGAATTTTTCGTTTCAGTCGATTCAGACATTGTATGACAATATACGCACGGTAAGCATTTCCATTATTTTACTACTTGCAGTGAACATTATTGTGATTTCCTGGCTTTACTCCGGACATGTTGTAAAACCGTTAAAAAGCGTGGTACGGGCAATCGGACATATTGAATCCGGGGATTTCAGCGAACAGATGGAAGTGCGGGATAATATTGAAGTAGAACAGATTTCGGATGCCATCAATTCCATGCTTACGAAAGTACAGAACTTGGAAGATTCGCGGCAGGAATTTGTTTCTAACGTATCGCATGAGTTAAAAACGCCGATTACATCCATTAAAGTTCTGGCTGAATCTCTGACGATGCAGGAAGATGTTCCGGTGGAATTGTACCGGGAATTTATGGGAGATATCAATCAGGAACTTGACCGTATGAATAAGATCGTCAATGATCTGTTGTCCCTTGTAAAAATGGACAAATCCGCAGTTCAGATGTCCATTGAAGAAGTAAATATCAATGAATTTATTGAGGGGATACTGAAAGGAATTACTCCGATCGCCTCAAAGCGCAATATCGAGATTATCTTTGAAAGTGTGCGCCCGGTAAGTGCCCAGATTGACAGTGTAAAACTCGGAATGGCATTTACCAATATTATTGAAAATGCGGTGAAATACAATTTTGACAATGGATGGGTAAAAGTTACGCTAAACGCAGACCACAAGTTTTTCTATCTGCGCGTGGCAGATTCCGGCGTAGGAATACCGGAAGAACTTCAGGATCATATCTTTGAGCGCTTTTACCGTGTGGATAAAGCGAGATCCCGGGAAACCGGTGGAAATGGACTGGGACTTGCCATTACAAGAAATGCAATACTGTTGCACCGTGGTTCCATCAAAGTACATAGTGTGGAAAAACAGGGTACGACGTTTGCCGTGAGAATCCCATTGATCTATCAGGCACAAGGAGGAAATTCATGATGAAATCAATTCGTTTTTTGAGTGTGTTAATAGTTGTCCTCGTGTTGTGCTGTGGATGTCAAAGGACAGTGAATCCGGAACAAAAAGGCAATATTACTTTGTATCAGATGGCAGACGATGGCTCGAAACTGCAGTCAAGCAAATATGAAATTCAGGCAGATCAGGAAGATAATGTTGCCGTTATCCAGGAATTGTTAGACTGCTTTAAAAAGCGTGTGACTGTGAAAGATTTCCAATTAAAGGAAAAACAATTAACGATTACATTCCTGTCGTCTTATTATAATCAGGATAAAATTGACGAAGTGCTGAACCGCGCCGCTATTGTAAAGACACTCTGTCAGTTGAGCAGTGTGGAATATGTAGAATTTTATGTGGGCGAAAATCCTCTTATGATCGACGGGGAAACCGTAGGAATTATGAGTAAATTGTCATTCCTTGACTCTGTCGGAGGAGAAGGATATACGCAGGAAAAATATGTTACATTGTATTTTTCTTCCAATGATGGGACGAAGATGCAGGAAATTTCTACGAAATTGACGCATGACATGACAGTGCCGCTGGCACGTCTTTTGATCGAACAGCTGCTGAAAGGTCCGAACGAGATTTCAGATGCCAATACTTCAGAAGTAAGAGATACGATTCCGGCAGGCACAAAATTGAATTCATTGACAATCCGTGATCATGTGTGCTATGTGGATTTTAGCAAGGAATTTATGAATATGCAGGCAGACGTGAGCAGTGGTGTAGTGGTATATAGTATTGTGAATACGTTATGTGAGTTGTCCGATGTAAGCAAAGTGCAGTTTACGATCGACGGTGAGCAGGAGGAAACATACGGGGATATAAAGAACTTTACAGGTTCCTTTGAACGAAATTTGGATATTGTTCAGGATGCCAGTAAAGGCTGAAAAAGGGGATGAAAGAAATAAGAACAAACCGACCATTGGTGGTGTTCTTTTTCCTAGTGATGCTGGGAATTGTTATCTGGAATCAATTTCGTGACAATTCCCGGGAAAACTGGGAAGAGAAATCATTTACATGCAGCGGAATTGTCGAAGCGATTCAAATGTCGGCGTCGGGAACGAAAGTGCTGACATTATCTCAGGTAAAACCGCAAAGTACCAGAACAGATAAAAAGAATTCTTTGAGAAAAATACTTCTTTATGAAAAATCAGATCAAAATTTATTTTCCTATATCCAGATCGGAAATGAAATCCAGGTAACAGGAGAGGCAGAGAGTTTTGAACAAGCGGGAAATCCAGGACAGTTTGATGCTCGGTCGTATTATGAGGCAATGCAGGTGGATGCACGTATGTTTGTGTCAGAGATACAGATTCAGAATGCCTCCCACAATGCGGTAAAACAATTGCTGTACGAATGGCGGACTAAGGCGATGCAGCAACTGACTGTGGCAATGGGAGAACGGGATGCGGGACTGCTTGGGGCAATGATCTTGGGAGACAAATCTCAGCTTGACAGTGAGGTGAAAGAATTGTATCAGCAGACCGGGGTAGCGCATATGCTTGCAATATCAGGGCTTCACATCTCTCTTTTGGGGATGGTTTTGTTTGACTGGTTACGCAAGCACCTTCTCCCGATGAAAATGGCAGCAATCGTTTCGTTGGTTCTTTTGCTTTTGTATGGGCAGTTTACCGGGTTCCCGGTAGCTACTTCGCGGGCGGTCTGGATGCTGTGTATCCGCCTTGTGGCAAGATATATCGGAAAACCATACGATGGATTGACAGCGTTAGCGGTCAGTGGAAGTGTGATCTTATTGCAAAATCCACTGCAGTTATTTCAATGTGGTTTTGTATTGTCTTTTGTCGCTGCCGGCGGGATCCTGATTTATCAGGAGATGACAAAAAAGAGGCAGAAACGGATGCAAGAATGGCAGAAAACACTCCTTTCTACGATTTGGACATTTTTCCTGACACTTCCGATTATGTTCTGGTATTTTTATGAAACATGCCCGTATGCAGTCATTGCCAATCTTATTTTGCTGCCGTTGTTATCAGTTCTTCTGGGGATTGGGATTTTGGGCTGCGTGCTCTGCTTTCTGTGTCCGCTTGCTGGCGGTTTTATCCTTGCGTCGGCGCATTGGATCCTTGCTTTTTACGAATTTGTCTGCAAATGGATCCAGACACTTCCGGGCAGCACCTGGATTATGGGACGGCCGGAACTTTGGAAAGTAATCGTTTACTATATGTTTTTACTTTTATCGGTGTATATGTTAGCACTGTATAGAGATAAGAAAAAGGCATGCTTTTGTATAGCAGCACTTTGCTTGGTTCTTGGTTCTTTTCGTCCAGCATTTGAATTTTTGTACATTCAGATGGATGTGGGACAGGGCGACTGTGCCTGTCTGTTTCAAAACGAAAAAACGTATCTGATCGATGGGGGGAGTACATCGGAAAAAGAAATCGGAAAATACCGAATCTCTAAGATGCTGAAATATTACGGGCGAAATGCCGTTGATGCTGTTTTTGTTACCCACGGCGACGAAGACCATGTAAATGGGATTGAAGAATTGGCAGAGCGGCAGGAAAAAGAAGAAATTAAAATCCGTCAGATCCTTGTTCCGGATCTTCGGGAAAAAGAAGACGGACTGCAGAAGTTTATACAGACAGTAAGAGATAGAAAGATACCAGTCACCGGGATACATAAGGGACAGCAGATGATAAGCGGAAAACTGCAAATGTGCTGTCTTCATCCTTCTTCAAAATATGAATGGGAAGATGCCAATGACTGTTCGCTGGTTTTTGACCTTTCTTACGAAAATCTGTCCATTTTGACGACGGGAGATCTGGGGGCGCACGGCGAAGAAAATAGTACGCTTCCGAGAAAAGAGTATGACATATTGAAAGTGGGACATCACGGCTCGAAAAATTCTTCTACGGAAGAGTTTTTGCAAAAATGCCGACCTCGCTATGGTTTTATCTCCGCGGGACGAAATAATCGCTATGGACATCCTGCAAAGGAGACATTACAGCGCTTGGAGGAGGTTTTCTGCCAGAATTGGAATACTGCGGAGAAAGGCGCATTGTTTGCAGAATACAAAAAAGGCCGGAAACGATGCTGGTATTTTAAGCATTGAGAGAATGTTACAGATGTGTTATACTGTAACTATTCGGGATGCCCCTTCTCCACATTCGCATTTCGAACACTTCGTGTTCTTTTCTCGCCTTTGATAAGGCTAAAAATGCTCATATGTAGAGGGGGAGCCCTATTAGGATTTCAATGTATGGAAATCAAAATCTCTTACGCGCAAGCACGACGATTCATTGATTTCCATACATTGGATCCTGAATAGTTACGTTATACTTAAAAAGTGAATTTATGAAGATGAGGTGAAACGATGCTGACAATAGATGCCCAGTTAAAAAGCGGCGAGCTTTCCCGCTTCCAGCTTCTATATGGCGAGGAAGCATATCTGGTTCGCAATTATAAAAATAAATTGAAACAGGCATTGGCTGTGCCGGGAGATGATATGAATGCCTCGTATTTTGAGGGAGAAAAATTTTCTGTGGAAGAGATGCAGTCAATTGGCAATACACTTCCTTTTTTTCAAGACAAACGTCTGATTTTGATTGAAAACAGCCAGGCATTCAAAAAGGCAACGGATCTGGTCGAAGTATTGGAGCAGTTTCCTGAGACTACATTTGTAGTATTTGTGGAAAAGCAGATTGATAAGAGAAATCGTTTGTATAAATGGATTCAGAAAAATGGCTGCATTACAGAATGTACGCTGCGTTCCGAAGTGGAACTGGTACCCTGGATCGCGAGATACCTGTCCCAATACGGGAAAAAGATTTCCAAACATACGGCAGAACTTATCGTATCACGTGTGGGATTTCAGATGGATCTCTTGTCGTGTGAACTTGATAAATTAATGGGGTATACGGGAGAACGTGAGGCTGTTACGGCAGAAGATGTGGAGATGATCTGCTCGGGTCAGACCGTGGGAAAGCTGTTTGATATGATGGATGCCGTTATTGCCGGACAGCAGGAGAAGGTATTTACCCTTTATGCGGATCTGCTGGAATTAAAAGAGCCGCCGCTTCGCATCCTGCATATGTTAGGCCGCCATATCAATATTTTACTTCAGGTAAAAGAACTGGGACCGCGCATGTCAGACCGCGATCTGGCTGCGAAAGCCGGGATTCCATTCTTTACGGTAAAAAAATACCGCGGTCAAGAACGGCATTTTACCGGAGAACGACTCATGGAACTTATGGAACTTCGGGCAGATTTGGAAGAGCGGTTTAAGACGGGAAGAATGCAGGAAAATCTCATCGCAGAATTCTTTTTGACAAAAGCATTGACAAATGCTTGAAAAAATGTTACAAATATAGAGGTGCTTTTTTCAAAAAAGCACATTCGGAGACGTATCGAAGTGGTCATAACGAGAACGACTCGAAATCGTTTTGCCTTCACGGGCACGAGGGTTCGAATCCCTCCGTCTCCGCTATAAAAAATGGCAAAAAACGACGGAAAACCGTCGTTTTTTGTTTGAAAATCGAAAGAATGTTCTGATTATTCGATGGTTATTACCCCAAAATACTAGGAAAGGAAATGCTTTATGTTTATTAAAAGCAGTTTTTGAAATAGTGAAATGCAAAAATGGGGGCATTTCACTATTTTTATTGAAAAAATTTTTTTTTAGTGGTATCATAAAAGAAATATTAGTTTGACATGCAGATTTTTTTGCATGTCTTTTTTTATTTCGAGGAGGGAAAAGATGAGTTTAGACATTTATACTTCTTTATGCAAGGAAATTGATGACCTTGAAACAACGATTATGCAAATTCGCGATTCTATCGAAAATTATTTAAAGGCAACAGATGCATTTTCTGGTCCGTCATCTGACTTAAAAAGCATGGATTACTCCGCAGATCGCGTAAAAGGCGGAAACCAGAAACTATCTTTTGCAGAAGCACTAACACAGATATCCAATCAGCAAGACATCTTGCAGGAGCAATTGGAGCATCTTGCCAAATTAAAGAAAATCAAGCATTTATTTGATAAGACATATGCGAATAATCAAAGTACGATTCAGGCACGGATTTTATATTATCGAAAAGTAAAAGGATTAACACAAAGACAAACGGCAGAGATAGTGGGGTACTCAGAACGGCAAGTTCAGCGGATAGAAAAAAGTTTGAAAAAAAATGAAAAAAACTATTGACATAGGACGCACCCTATGCTATACTATAATCATAGTAGGGAAGGGAAATAAAGAAAAGGAGGTAAAACCGATGAGCGGAAAAAAGAAAAAACGCTTACGTAAAAAGTTGAAAACGGTTATCTTGATAGCAACTATTATTCAAGTAGTTGTATCGACAATCTCCATAATTGTTACAACAATCGTTTCACTTTTTAGGTAAGCGTATCGGGTGGGAGGGGCGAAAGCCCTATCCCTTAACGATATTATAACTGCCATCGGGAAAAAAAGCAATGGAAAAAATAATCATTATTTTGCAGGTTGTTTCAGTTTTAACAATGCTGGCATTGTTAGTTATAACAAAATACATGTGGCTGGCATTGGTTATGGCAATGACGTTGATTTCAATTATTATGAACATCATTGTATTTTTACAAAAGAAATGAGGTGTGAAAAATGGGAAACAGTCAGACAGAAGCATCCAAACGTTATCGGGAAAAGATGGGACTTATATCCAAATCTTATCGAATGAAAAAAACGTTGGCGGATGAGTTTGCACAGGCTTGTCAGCAAAATGGAGTTTCGCAGGCAAGCCAGATATCAAAGATGATGCAGGCATACATTGACGAAACAAATGAAAAAAAATAAAGATGTCGTGGAAATGTCGTGTTGACCTGTGTTATTATGATAGCGTGAAAAAGTTGCAGGAGAGAGCAGCCATCATTGAGGTGGCTGCTTTTCTTATGCCGGAAAGTGAGATGAGAATGTATGAACACGGTGCAGCCAATTCGTGATTTGGGAAAAGTAAATGACATATATGATTATCTCAGCAGTCAGAACAAACGTAATGGATTACTGTTTGCCTTTGGTATTTATACAGGCTTGCGAATATCTGACATACTTTGCATCAAAGTAAGGCAGGTCAGAAATCAAAAGTATCTGTCAATTCGAGAAAGAAAGACAGGAAAAGAAAAAAATATTCGCTTGAATCAGTTTCTCAAAGAAAAGATTGATGAGTATATCGCGGATATGAAGAATTATGAATATCTTTTCTATGGTGAAAAAAAAACCAAACCCATGACACGGCAGCAAGCCTATAATATTTTGTCGAAGGCGGCAGAAAAATTTGGCGTGGGTGCAGTTGGTACACACACCCTGCGAAAGACATTTGGATATCATATGTATCAAAAGACACACGATGTTGCTCTGCTGATGGATGTATTTAACCATGACGATCCGTCAGTTACATTGAGGTATATCGGTGTTAATCAAGACACGAAAGACAAGTTATATTTGGACGTTGATTTGCTTCAATAGTCCTTTTTTTATTAAAATAAACGGAAATTCGGATAATTGCGCCAAAACATTTGACATAAAAAGAAAATGTAAAATGTACATTGAAATTTTTTTGGCCACTTATTAGAAGAAAAAAACTTTTGAGCATTTGACAGAATTACAGATATGTCAAATATAAAAGAGAGCAAAAAGAGGGTCAGATTCTGACACAAAAACCCCCGATTTTTGCCAAGGTACTGTGGGACTAAAATTGGATTGCGGGTCGACGAAGGCTCGATCCTTGTCTAGTTTTAAAATTAAAAAATTGGAGGTTGCCGTTTCCGGTGGAGGTGATTTGAGTTGTCCGAAACAAAAAAGATTGATGATATATCAGCGATAACAGTGAATGCGACAGTCCTTGCGGATATCATTGGCGTAACAGATCGGCGTATTCGTGGACTTGCGGAAGAGGGGATTCTGGTGCGTGCGTCCAAAGGGCGCTACAACTTAAAAGAATCCCTGATAAACTACATACTTACATTGAAAGTGGCGAGAGAAGAGCCGGCATCGGCTGGTGATGACTTCTTAGATTTGGATAGCGTAAAGGCCAAGCACGAAGTGGTTAAGATGCAAATGTCTGAACTCAAACTTCATTTGATGGAAGGCACGATGCACAAGAGTGAAGATGTCCGGGCAGTGATGTGTGACATGCTGGTTGCTTTTCGGACTAAACTTATGAGCCATCCATCAAAAGCCGCACCGGTTCTTGCAAACATGTACGATGCGGCGCAGATTCAGACATATCTTGAAAAAGAGATGACTGATATCTTGATGGAACTGCGACAGTATAATCCAAAAGAGTTTTATAATGATGATTATGTAGATTTGGAGGACGGTACAGATGATTCATAAGATTGAGTATAAAACCGTTCATTTGTTTGAAAAGATATTTGAAGTTTTGGAACCGCCGAAGCCTTTGACGATATCTTCGTGGGCGGCTGAAAAGAGAAGACTGTCAAGAGAAGCATCGGCAGAGCCGGGGCGTTGGAATCTTGACCGGGCACCATATCAGAGAAGTATTATGGACGCAATAAGCAGTCCCGGATTAAAACGAGTAGTGTTAATGACATCGGCTCAGATCGGCAAGACAGAAATGCTGCTTAATACGATTGGCTACTATTCAGAGCATGATCCCTCGCCGATCATGGTAGTCAATCCAACAGATGCGATGGCGCAGGCTTTTTCGAAAGACAGACTGGCACCGATGATTCGTGATACAGAGTGTTTGAAAGAAATTTATGGAATGGCAAAAAGTCGTGATACGGCGAATACGATTTTGCATAAACAATTTCCGGGCGGACATATCACGATGATTGGAGCCAATGCGCCAACCAATTTGGCATCACGTCCCATTCGGATATTGCTTTTAGACGAGGTAGACCGCTATCCGGCATCGGCAGGAACAGAAGGTGATCCGGTCGATTTGGCAGACAAACGAACAACCACTTTTTGGAATCGAAAAGTGGTTCTGGTATCAACTCCAACAGAGAAGGGAGTCAGCCGGATAGAAAAAGAATATTTGAAATCATCACAGGAAGAATGGTGTGTACAATGTCCATACTGTGGAAAATATACGCCGTTTAAATGGGACAACCTTGACTTCAAGGATATGATGATGAAGTGTGATTACTGCGAGGAGAAACTGTCCGAAGATGAATGGAAAGAACAGCCGGGAATGTTTGTGGCGCAAAATCCTTCCGTCACGGATATAAGAGGTTTCCATTTGAATGAGATGGCTTCGCCGTGGAAACGATGGAAAGATATCAAGCAGGCTTATTTGGAGGCGGTAAAGGATAAAAAAGAAACCGGTTCAGATTACAAATTAAGAACATGGGTCAATACCTCACTGGGAGAGCCATATGAAGTGATGGGGGCAAAAGCAGACCTTAAGGATCTGATAAATCGGCGTGAGAAATACACGGCGGAACTCCCCAAAGGAGTACTTCTGCTTACGGCAGCAGTCGATGTACAGGACGATCGTCTTGAACTCGAAGTGTGCGGCTGGGGTGCCGGATATGAATCATGGGGAATTACTTACGAAAAATTATATGGCAATTTGGAAAAAGATTTCATATGGGAAGAACTGGAGGCGTTCCTTTCCAAGCCGTTTACGTTTGAGGACGGCCAAGCACTAAACATAGCATGCACATTCATTGATACTGGTGGACATTTTACGACGCAATCATACAAATGGCTAAAGTCGATGCAGCAAAAAAAGAAAATGATCTTTGGGATTAAGGGAATGGGCTCAAATGGGATTCCGTTGTTGCATAAAAAATCTACGAATAATCAATACAATGTACCAATTTTAATATTGGGCGTTAATGCTGGCAAAGAGACAGTGCTGGAAAGGTTGTATATCACAGAATATGGATCCGGATACTGTCACTTTCCGGAAAATATTGACCGTGGTTACGATCAAAAATATATGAAAGGTCTGACGTCCGAACAGAGGATTGTAAAAGATGTAAAGGGCAAGCCAACAGTCTGTTGGGTAAAAAGACCCGGCGCAAGGAATGAGCCTTTCGATTTGCGAAACTATAACACGGCAGCAGTAGAATTTTTGAATCCGAATTTTGCAATATTAGCAAAAAAAGTAAGTGAAGGAATTAATTATATGCAGCCACAGAGAACGGTGGCGGGAAAAAGAAAATCCGGTGTAGTGAGCCGGGGGATTCAATAATTGAGGAGGATGAGCATGAATACAAGTGAAAAGCAAAAGAGACTGGAGCGGTACCAGAGGCAGAGAGAGTTATATCTAAAAGCGGAAGAAGCCGTGCTGATAAGCCAGTCATATACAATAGGAACTCGGACTGTGACAAGAGCAGATCTGACCGAGATACGAAAGGCAATTGAGTATCTTGACGAGAAGATCGATGAATTAGAAAGCAGCGGCGGAAAGCGAAGAGTTTTCCGTGTGATTCCGAGGGATCTGTAGGAGGTAGATTATGAATGCGATTGACCGGGCAATTGAATGGATGGCTCCGGAGCATGCTTTGAGACGCATGGATGCCAGAAATCGATTGCAAATGATTCGAAGGATAAAAAACTCTGGATACGATGAATCCGCTGCAAGCCGGAAAAAGAATTATGGACGGGGATGGAACCCAGCGAATAAGTCACCACAGGAAGATATTGACAAAAATCTTCCAACCTTACGCGCAAGAAGTAGAAGCCTTGTTACTTCTGCGCCACTTGCAACAAGTGCCATCCGAACAAACCGAACCAATATTGTCGGAAGCGGCATCCGTCCGGCACCCAAAATTGACTTTGACCGTCTTAATTTATCCGAAGGAGAAGCCCAGCGCTGGCAGAAAAACACACAGCGCGAGTTCAATGTGTGGGCGGAATCGAAGCACTCGGATCTTCGAAAGTTAAATAATTTTTATGAAAACCAGCAGCTTATATTGATGAATCAGCTGGTTAATGGAGATGCCTGCTGCATCTTTACATATGCAGACAAAAGGGATAATCGGTTTATGCCATATGATCTCCGGCTGAATATCATCGAAAGTGACCGCATATGTACACCGGGGACGACAACGAATGTAAATCTTTTTTACAAAGAGCCAACCACACACAACCGTGTATACAACGGAGTGGAGATTGATGACAAGGGAGCAGTTGTAGCATATCACATCTGCTCGGCGTATCCTAATTCGAATCTGAACATAAAAAAGGAATGGGTTCGAGTGAAAGCCTACGGTGAAGAAACCGGTTTGGAAAATGTGCTGATGATTTTTGATTCCGAACGTGCAGAGCAGTATCGAGGTGTTCCGTATCTGGCACCAGTCATTGAGAGTCTGAAACAGTTGACAAGGTATACGGAAGCTGAGTTGATGTCTGCGGTAGTAAGTTCTTTTTTTACTGCATTTGTGAAAACGGAGGCAGATACCGGTGAGAATCCTTTTACAGGAATGATACCGGAGGAAGATTCCGTGTCAAATTCCCAAACACATTATGAAATGGGACCGGGAGCAATCAATGTGTTGAATCCGGGAGAGAGCGTGGAGTTTGGCGATCCGAAGCATCCAAACGGCAACTTCGATATGTTTGTATTGAGCATGGCTAAATATACTGGAGCGGCGTTGGAGATTCCGGTGGAATTGCTGACAAAAAGTTTTACAGCGTCATACTCTGCATCAAGAGCTGCTCTTTTGGAGAGCTGGAAGATGTTCCGAATGCGCAGGCAGTGGTTAGTCAATGATTTTTGTCAGCCGGTGTATGAAAGATTTTTGATGGAAGCAGTAGCTTCGGGGCGGATTGTCGCACCGGGCTTTTTTTATTCTCCAGTGGTTCGAAAAGCATGGAGTGCCTGCCAATGGAATGGACCGGCACCGGGCATGATCGATCCTGTGAAAGAATTACAGGCTGCTAAACTTAAAATTGATCTTGGCGTATCTTCTCGTGAGAAAGAAGCTATTGAGATCAATGGAACAGAGTTTAACGACAATATCCGTCAGCTGGGGAAAGAAGCTGAGTTGATTAGAAACTATATCGGAAAGGAAGAAGAGAATGAATAAATTTTGGAAATTTCAAAACAGCAAATATGCGGATAATGAAGCGGAGTTATATCTTTACGGAGAAATCTGTTCAGAAGAACCGTGGTGGGATGAGGATTATGTTGCGTATCGCCAATTCATACAAGAATTGAATGATGTGGAAGCAGATACGATTCACGTTCGAGTCAACTCACCGGGGGGTGACGTAATGTCTGCATTTGCTATTTTTAGTCAGTTAAAGGCCTGTGGAAAACACATTGTAGCGCATATTGACGGAATGTGTGCATCGGCAGCAACGATTGTCATTATGGCAGCAGACGAAATTATTGCTTCCTGCAATGCTATGGTACTGATTCACGATCCACTTGTAGGACTGGTTGGTTATTACAACGAAACGGATTTGAAAAAAATTATTGAAGACATGAGTGCGGTTAAAGAAAGCATTATTGCTTCATATCGTAGCAGAATTTCAGATATCAGTGAAGAAGAATTTTCAACGCTTATGAGCGAAGAAAAATGGTTGACGGCACAGGAGGCAGTTGACCTCGGATTGGTAGATGAGATTGCATACTCAAATATCTCGGATATTCGCGATTGCGGAAAATATATTATGGTCAACTCGGTTCGAGTGGATAAGAACCATCTGAGTAAAGAGCCAGATAAGCGTTTTACCCAAAATGCTAATCATAAAACAACAAATAAGCCTATGGAAAACAAACAGATCAAAGGAGGTAACAAGAATATGGGCGATAAAAATGTAACAATTAAGACGGTCGCTGATTTGCAGAATGCTTACCCGGAACTGTGTACAAGCATGGTTCAGGATGCCGTAGATCAGGAGCGCAAAAGAATGAAAGCACTGGACGATATCGAAAATGCGGTACCAAAAGAAATGCTGGCAAAAGCCAAGTACGAAGAGCCAAAAGATGCAAAGGAAGTAGCATATGAAGCTATTTTGGCAGAGAAAAAGGTTGGTTCAAACTTTATGGAAAGTCTACAGCACGATGCAAAAAACAGTGGTGCAGAAAAAGTACCACCGGCACCAAAAGATATCCAGGATGATGAGCCGGGAGAAAACACACCGGAAAATGATGACGAAAAGCAAGTCAATAAAAAGCGAGTTAATAAATTAGCGACCGCTTTTGAAAATGTTCAGAAAAAGAAAGGAGGAAAATAAGATGGACTTTTTTGAAAAAATCGGTGAATACAAGCCGGATCATCTGATTGCGGGAACACAACTCGGATTTATGACAAGAGGAATCAAACTGGAAGCAGGGCAGGGCGTTTTGAAGCGCGGAACACTTCTGTATGATAAAGGCGATGGAACATATGCGATGTTTGATGCTTCTATTGAGAAAATTGTTCCAAACGGCATACTGACAGATGAGGTGGATACGGGAACATCTACTTCGGGAAGTGCTGTTGTCGCAGAGGAGTACATCACAGGAACATTTAATGTGGCAGCAGTTATCGCAAAAAGCGGAACGACTGTGTCAGATTATACAGAAGAGCTTAGAAAGCTCGGTATCTTTTTAAAGGAGGTAGAGTAAAAGATGGTAGATTATACAACAAGAGAGATGATGGAAGCGATTCGTCTCTCTGTAACGAACAATAACTTTTTGGTGAGAACTTTTTTCCCACGTGTAAAAACACATCTGGCTGAAAAAATTGAAGTGGATGTAAAAAAAGGTGGACGTAAGATGGCACCTTTTGTATCGCCGCGTCGTGGAGGCAAGGTGGTTACAAGAGAAGGATTCCATACCAATCAGATCCAAACTCCGAAAGTTGCACCGGAACGTTTGGTAACAACGGACGATGTAACGAAACGTGGTTTTGGTGAGAATGTTTATACGGCGATGTCTCCGGAGGAGCGTGAAGATGAACTTTTGGCGCAGGATACTTTGGAGATGCAGGAGATGATTGATCGCAGAGTTGAGTGGATGGCTGCCAAAATTTTGACGACAGGCGGCTTTGATGTCGTTGACGAAAAAGAGGGCATTGATATCCATGTGGACTATAACTTCACAAACCAGGAAGTTCTTAGCGGCACTGCTAAATGGGATAACGAAGCTTCGGATCCCGATGGTGATTTGCTTAAATGGTCTCTTGCGGTAACAAAAGCATCTGGTGTAAAGCCAGATATGTTGTTGTGTGATTCGAAGACGATGCGGCTGTATCTGAATCATGCAAAAGTAGTAGCTAAATCCAATGTTTTGAACGTCAATGATACTCGTATTGAGCCGAAAATTATTGATCCAAACGTGACGTTCCATGGGCGGATTGCAAGCCTTGGCTTAGATCTCTATTCTTATGATGAGTGGATTGACGATGAAAGCAATCCAGGCATGCAGGTACTGCCGTACGGAACGGTTATGTTGGCAAATAGTAATGGAGTTGGAACGGTTCACTACGGCGCAGTAACGCAGACAGAACAGGGACAGGGATTTGTCACCTACGAAGCCCAGTCTGTTCCAAAGCATATCGTGGACGAAAATAACGACATCGAAAAGTTGCGTATGACATCCAGACCACTCCCGGCTCCGGATGATGTAGATAGCTGGGCTATCTTAGTCGTAGCATCGTAGGAGGTGTCAGTTATGATATATAAAGTACGAACGCACATCACAACCTCGACAAAAACATATCATCCCGGAGAGATTCTTGGAGATGAGTTTACCCCGGAAGAAATTGAAAGATTTGTTTCCTGCCGTGCAATCTGCCCGGTAGGAAATGAACCGGTGTCAGATTCTGACACAGCGGGACAGGAATCTTCCGAAACGGATGAGGATGATAAGATTGATTTGCTTGGAGAAGAGGAACTGAAAAAGTTATCCAACAAAAAAGCCATCATGCAGTACGCGGAATCTATCGGTATGGATCCGATGGATGAGGCAATGACACGTCCGGAGATGATTGATAAAGTACTGGCCTATCAGGAAGAGGTTTTTGAATAATGACATTCAAAGACCTCCAAAGACAGGATATCCTTGACATTTTTATCAATCCGGATGAGTTCGGCGAAGTGCATGAGGTGAATGGAAGAAAAGTGGCGATCGTTTTGGACGATTTTGAACTTCTAAAACGCGAGAAGTATCGGCACGGAGATACGAATGAAAAAGCCGGAATGGGAGTCAAACGTGGTTTGATGTATATTAAAGCAGCAGACTACGGCAGACTTCCTGTGTCTGGAAGAAAAATGACGATTGATAATCAGGCATTCGAGGTGGAGGATGCAGTGAATGAAAGCGGTGTGTATTCCATTCATATAAGGACGGTGAAGCAGTAATGGGCGAAAGTATTGAAGTACGTCTTGACGGCATGGAGGAGTTGAGGCGTAATTTTTCTAAATTACGGGTATCTGCTCCGGGAGTTGTCCGACTTGCGGTCAACGAGACAGCAATCAAAGCCAGACAGGATTTGTACGAAAAAGCAGATAGTACATACAAGGTTAAAAAGACAAAATTCAATAAATCGCTCAAAATCACAAAAGCATCAAACAGTACTTTGACGGCCATTATCAGTACAAAAGGACGTCCGTTGGCATTAGCAGCTTTTGATTATCGCCGGCATACAAAAGGTGGCCGTGCGGCAATGGCACATCAGTTGCAGACTACAAGACCGGTTCAGTTAGGTGAACCGGGGCATCGTGCGTTTGTGGCAAGAATGCCAAATGCAAATGGAGCAGATCATCTTGGCATTTTCGTTCGTGTGAAAGGAACTCAGATGGATGATAAGCCCAAGGAACAAGTTAGAGAGTTCTTTGGTTCCGGTGTTCCGGTTATGATCGGCGGAGAGCGTGTTTATGGATCTTTGCAAGGGAAGATTGAGGATCAGTTAAAGTATGCACTCCGAAGACACGCGGAACGCGTACTAAGATCAATGGAGGGTTAAATGTTTACGAATCACTCGTTGCTGGAAACTTTGGTGGAAATATGCAAAGATATTTTCCAGGAAGAAAGATTTCCGGATTCCCAGAAAAAAGGAAACCTGACTAAATTGAACATCTATCAGCAGAGCATACCGGTCTTAAACTCACAGCAATATAATGAGACGCAGGAAGAATTAGAGAGCGGTCTGCTCAATGATGTTTCAGACATTATTCCCTTCCCTTATTTGATTGTTGATCTAAATGAGGGAAGTTTTAGCGTGGAAAATAGTCCGGGTAAGACATCCGTAAGTATTTGGATTGGTATTTATGATGATGGCAAACTGCGGAACGGCGGCTTGTACGTCTTGCATGCTATCCAAAAGATTGGAGAGTACTTTCAAAAGAATCCGGCATTTGCCGGCTATGAAGTGCTTGATACAATCAAGTGGGTTACGGACAACGAAGAGAATTACTACTTTGGTGTCGTATCAATGGATGTTAAAATACCTGGTGTAGAAAGAGAGGAAAGTGACAGGCTATGTTAAAAGAAAACAATGAAACCAAAAAGGCAACGGCAAAGTCGCCGGCCGGAAAAAAGGCGACAGGGAATGCAGTATCTATTCCGGTAATGTATGTGGGTTCCAGCATTGTCGGAATTGTTTCTCACGGAGATATCTTCAAAGATGGTCTCCCTGGGTGCGTGAAAAATGCCATTAAAAAACAGAACGCGGTCGAATCCCTGATTGTTCCAATTACAAGAGCAGGAGATGCTTTAAAGGAAGTTAAAGAAAAGGGAAGCCGTCTGTACTGCATCAATGAAGAAGTGCAGAAAAACTTTGAAGCGAAAGGAGAATAGTTGTTATGTATTATCATGGAGTTCGAACAGAAGAGAAAGCTACATCGATGCCAACTGTGGCAGTGGTATCCTCCGGATTGCAGGTGGTTATCGGTACCGCACCAGTACATATTCTGGAAAATCCGGAAAAGGTAACCAATGTACCGGTACTTGTTGAAGATTATGAAGACGCGGTAAAAAAAATCGGGTATAGCGACGATTTTGACAAATATACTATTTGTCAGAGTGTGAGCGCAAACTTTGAGCTTTTACAGACATCGCCAATTGTATGCATCAACGTGTTGGATGTAACCAAAAACAAAAAAGCGATGGATGAGATTTCTTGGGATACGACGGCAAAAAAAGAATATACATTCGATAGCTCGGACGTAATCTTGAAGAGTATCGTTGTAAAAAAAGAAAGTGATGCGTTGGTGCGTGGCACAGATTATCTTCTGAATGTCGGAGATGATTTAAGAATCACAATTACGATTATCAATGAGACAGTGACAGGGACGCTTACGATCACGGCCGATCAGGTATCTTATGAGGCAGATGACATGGCTTTGCAGGTTATTGGTGGATATTCCGCGGAAACAGGCAAGAATAGCGGTATCTCGTGCGTCAACGATGTGTTTCCCAAATTGCAGCAGGTGCCGGGACAGATTTTGGCACCAGGTTACAGCCAAAAGAAAGAGGTGGCGGTAGCCTTGTCTGTGGCAGCAGTCAATATTAGCGACGAGTTTAACGCACAGGCACTTGTAGATCTGGATACAACATCAATTAAAAAAGTGGAAGATGTACCGGACGCAAAAGAGACTCTTGGAATCACTTCTTCACAGACCACAATCCTTTGGCCTATGGTTAAAGTGAGTGGTAAAACCTATGCGTATTCTGCATATATGGCAGCTTTATGTGTAAAGAATGATGAAGATAATGATGGAATCCCATCGGTATCTCCATCTAATCTGTCGATGAATATTTCTGCGATGGTCTTACAGGATGGTACAGAAGTGATTCTTGATAAAAAGCGCGCAAATAATTATTGCAACGCCATCGGTGTTGTTACGGCAATCAATTATGCCGGCTGGAAAAACTGGGGAAATAATACAGCCGCTTATCCAAATGTGACGGATCCGAAAGATCGCTGGATCTGCGTACGAAGATTCATGTCGTACTATCGCAATCGACTGCTTTTAACTTATGCAGAAAAGGTTGACAGACCGACAGATCCACGTCAGGTGCAGGCAATCTGCGATTCGGAGAACATCTGGTTTAATTCGATGAAGATCGATTATCGTATTGCTGGCGGACGTATTGAATATCTTGAAAAAGATAACACAACAGAAGATATTTTGAATGGAAAGGTTACTTTCCGTATTTATTTGGCGACCTATCTGCCAAGTGAAGATATCCGGTTTATTGTAGAATTTGATCCAACAATTTTGAAAGAAGCACTGGGAGGTGAATAACAATGAATAAGATTCCTGAAGTAATTAATAATTATAACGTTTATGGTGGAGCATCTGAGGAAAAACTTATCGGAATCAGTGGTGAAATCACACTTCCAAGCTTCGACATGACAACCCACACCATGACAGGAGCTGGGATTTTGGGCGAAATTGAAAACCCTGTGGTCGGACAGTTTAAGAGTACGGACATAGAGATCCCATTCCGCATGATCTGCGATCAAGCATTTAGCTTGATGAGAACTGATCAGCCAATGAATCTTACAATCCGTGGATCGCAGCAATATACGGATGCAGAATCTGGAGCAACATCCTTTACGCAAGTTCGTGTTGTGATTCGAGGTAAGTGCAAGGGATTCGAAGGTGGCAAGATGAAGATAGCCGAGGAAACGGACACGAAAGTGAAAGCAGAACTTTGGTATATCTTGATTGAAGTAGGTGGAAAGACACTGCTTGAACTCGATAAATTGAACTCCGTCTATGTGGTAGATGGTGTGGACATGCTTGCCGAAGTGAATAAATACTGTTAAAAAGTAGTTGGTTTAGGCGCAGGAGAAATCCTGCGTCTTTTTAAATGGAGGATAGAATCTTGAATAAATTGAATGTGAAACTTAGAAAACCTTTTTCGTTTGAGGGAAAAGAGTATACCGATGTGGATTTGTCGGGGCTGGAAAATTTGACCGGACGTGATATGGAGGAAATTGAGAAAACGTTAAGCCGGGAAAATCTGGATACGATCAATGCCGAATTGACACTTCATGGAACGATGATGTATGCAGCGCGTGCAACCGGAAAGCCAATTGAATTTTTCCAGGCATTGCCTGCGGTTGACTGCCGCCGCATCAAAAATACGGTGATTAATTTTTTTATGATGGCCGTTTGATACGACAGCGAGGAGAGATATTAAATCTCTGTGTCTGGTTGAGTATCAAATTAAGTACAAGTTTGGAATACCTGATGGCACTGCCGGTGACAAAACTTGTAGAGATTGAGAGGGAGGTCGAGAAGTACAGTGGCTAAAGATACCGAATTGAAAATCAAAATAAGCGGCAAAGTCGACCCCTCGCTGAAAGCTGCTTGCGACAAGACAACAGCCTCCTTGCAGCGGTCGTATACCAAGATGAAAAATACGACAAAAATTGCCGCCGCCGCGATTGCCGGAGCAGGCGCAATGGCGTTGAAGAAGTCAATTGATATCGGTTCTGAATTTGAAGCACAGATGTCAACAGTCGGAGCGATTGCCAATGCCAACGAGAGTGACATGGTACGTCTGACAGACAAGGCGAAAGAAATGGGTGCTACAACCAAATTTACCGCCGTAGAGTCCGGACAGGCGTTTGAGTACATGGCAATGGCTGGTTGGAAGACAAACCAGATGTTAAATGGTATCTCTGGAATCATGTCGCTTGCGGCAGCATCCGGAGAAGACCTTGGAACGACTTCTGATATCGTGACAGATGCACTGACTGCTTTTGGCTTGAAAGCAAAAGATTCTGCACACTTTTCCGATGTGTTAGCACAGGCATCTGCAAGTGCGAACACCAATGTAAGCATGCTGGGAGAGTCCTTCAAGTATGTGGCTCCTGTAGCAGGATCTATGGGATACAGTATAGAAGATACTTCGCTTGCTTTAGGATTGATGGCAAATGCCAGTGTAAAGAGTTCTATAGCCGGACGATCATTAAAGACTGCAATTGCCAACATGGCAGCGCCGACGGACAAGATGGCTGCGACCATGAAAAAATACAATATCAGTCTGAAAGATAGTGATGGTGGTACCAAGAGCCTTAAAAGCACGATAGATAATATCCGTGAAAGTCTGGGAAAGATCGATGACAAGAAAGAGCGTGCCGCAGCTATTAAAAATATCTTTGGTAAAGATGCTTTGGCTGGCATGAGTGCCATTATAACGGCATCGGAAAAAGATTATGATAAGCTGACGAAGGCAATTTACAACTGCGATGGAGCTGCGGAAAAGATGGCAAATCGTAAGATGGACAACCTTAAGGGGGATATGGATCTCCTGACTTCTGCTTTAGAGACGAAAGCCATCAATATCTATGAATTGACATCTGGCCCGCTTCGCGAAGTAACGCAAGATCTTACCGACTGGGTAGAGGAATTTGACGTAAACTCTGCCGCGCAGAAACTGGAGGATTTTGGATCATCAGTCATGAATGTAGCGGAACCACTTTTGAATGTGGGCGAGTGGCTGCTTGATCATCCGGATGTGGCAGTAACCGCCATCAGCGGCGTAGCGGGTGTGTTGACTGCATCCAATATAGCCGGGCATATCAGTAACATTACAGCCTCTGTAAAAACATTGAATTTGGCTTTAAAAGCGAATCCAATCCTATTTGGTGGAATTGCTGTGGCGGGAATTATTACTGGCCTAGGTGTAGCGGCATATAAGGCAGCAGAAGACGCAAAAGAAGCAAGTCTTGATGAACACTTTGGCAACATTGCTTTTTCCATGGATCAATTAAACGATGCAGCAGATCGTATCATTGGAACAGATAAATTGCAAGCGGTTAGTGAATTGCTATCTTCAACCAAAGTATCAGATGGATTCTTAAAGCAAATGCAAAAGGCAGCCAATGAGGTCAAGAAGATGGACTGGAAGGTATCTGCCGGCTTGGAGATTTCAGATGAAGATATCAGTGATTATAAAAGCAACGTAGAATCCTATGTAAAATCTGCTCAGGACTATATTAGTAACCAAGGTTATACAGTTAATATTGCTACAAATCTTTTATATGACGATGAGGATAAGAAAAACAAACTGCTTAAAGACAACAACTCTTTTTATAACGGATTGGATCAGGAAGCGAAAAAACTTTCGGATAAAATCAGCAAACGGCTGAAAAAGGCTGTCAAAGATGGAATGACACCGGATTTGCAGGAAGAGGTTAATGGATTGCTTCAACAGTTGTCTGATATAACCAATACAATCTCACAAGCGGAAAGTGATGCCAAGTGGGATACGCTCTCTGCGGAATTTTCGGGAAAAGAGATGACTGCGGATTCCTTTGATAAAATGCAGTCTGCAATCAATACGAACATTGATGAGATTAAAGAAGGCGCGCAGGAAGCATTGGAAACCGCAAATACAAATACAAATGCAAAGTATCTTCGTGGCAAAATTACCGAAGAGGAAATGAAGAAAGAAAAAGAATCCAATGCGGAGGCATACAACAAAACCATAAGTGATGCCAAAAATAAAGGGGCAGAGTTTATGTATAACACGCTTATGGATACATATGGGCGAGATATCAAGTGGAAAAATTATGGGGATGGAAATGGGACTGCGATTTCAGAGCTGGTTGAAAAGATGCTTCCTTCTATGGCGGGAACAGAATATGAAGCAAAACTCAAAACAATTGACAAAGCTGCTTCAGCACATAGTTCATATAACTTAGGAACTTGGCTTCATATAGATTCTGAGGTATCAGCGGAATCCCCTGCAGCTGAACTTGCAAAGAAATATTTAGATACAAAGGACTTTGCAAACTTAGACTTGGCAACCCCTCTTTCGAAGTCATCGAAAAAAGGGGGGAAGGCGGCAGCTACAACGATAAAAGATACTGTCAAGACAGAATTGAATTCGGGTGTTTCTGCTACGATGCCTGTTAATATCAAAGGTAACTATACAGTATCATCAGATGAAAATTTGGTAAAAAAGGACACATCAAATGGTGCTGTGGCGAAAAATTCTGTAAAGGTACCAGGCCATGCCACCGGAACAATTAGTACCAAAGAGCATCTTGCTATGGTATCCGAAAAGAACAAAGCCGAAGCCATTATCCCGCTGGATGGATCCAAACGGTCAAGATCTCTGTATCGTGAAACTGGCCGACTTTTAGGAGAAGGACAGGGGCAGTCGTCCTCGGTATTTGCACCGCAAATCCATATTACGATATCCGGATCTGCATCGAATCAGGATGCTGAAAAGATACGAAAGATTGTTGAGAAGCAAGTAGAAGCATCTTATCAAAAGATGGTTAAGAAAAACAAACGCTTGAACATGAGAGGATGATAGAAATGGAGTATCAGACCAAAGCAGGAGATACATGGGACAGCATTGCTTATGAACAGCTGGGAAGCGAAAAGTATATGGGATTGTTGATGGAGGCAAATCCAGAACTTATTGCTTACGTTGTTTTTGACTCAGGGATTTCTATACAGATTCCTGAGATTCCAAAAGAAGATGTAGCAGATTCCGCATTATGGAAAGATGACGACATCGATGATGAGACAGAACTGGAAGAATTTGAGGAAGAGGAGGACGAGTGATGGCGGCAAAGGCGAGACGGTCAACCGTTAGTATTACATATCTGCGAGCAAAAAAACGATATACCGCTGATGAACGTAAAAAAAGCCGGGAACGGATTGCCAAAGATCTGACCGGCTTTAGCTACACGGCGAATGCTTCGGGTGCGGCAGATTCTGTTGAATTGCAATTAAATAATCGCGATGATAAATGGAATGCTGCTTATATGCCGCGCAAAAAGGACAAGGTTAAGGCGGTTCTTCATACATATTACTGGGACAAAGCATCGGAGAAAAAGAAGATGACATGTGGTTTGTTTTTGGTGGATTCTATCTCTTTTTCCGGAAATACACTGGACTGTACTATTGGCGGAACTTCTATCCCGGAGTATTCTTCCTTTCGGGCGACAGATCGAAGAAAGACGTGGAAAAAGGCACATCTCAAAGAGATTGGCAAGGCCATAGCAAAGCGGTATCACATGAAGTTTTATTTTGATGGTACAGACACTTCGGTGGGTACACAAAAACAGGAATTGCAGACTGACTGTGAATTTCTTACAAATCTATGTGAATCTTATGGCTATGGTATTAAACTTTATAGTGGACGCTTGGTGATTTATAGTAAGGCAAAGTATGAGGCAAAAGCCCCTGTTGGAACCTTACATAAACGTCAATGCAGTGAACAGTTCGACTGGGAGACAAACTTGTGTGGAACATACACCGGGGCAAAGATAAAGTATACGCCTGCAAGTACTAGTTCGAAAAGCGATACAAAAGAAAAGAGTTCGAAAAGTTCTACAAAAAAGAAAAAGAAAAGCAGCACAGTCATTACAGTTGGAAAAGGCAATCGTTATCTGACGGTTACAGATTCGGCAGAAAGTGTGGCCCAAGCAAAGAAGGTAGCGGCTGCCAAAGCCAACCTTGAAAACGAAAAGGCAACAACGCTCACGGTCGGAACCAGAGGAATGCTTAAATATAGCGAGGCGGATACGATCAAACTGATTGGCGCCGGAAAACTAAATGGCAAATACTTCATCGATAGTATCACATTCACAAAAAATTCTTCCGGATTCCACACATCGATGACAATGCACAAGGTTCAGCGGAGGATTACAGCATGAATATAATTGTGATGCAGGCGGAGGTCGCAGCCATTAAGGATGGAAATGTATTAGTAGTGTATGAAGACGGGACTTCATCCGGGTACATACCGGCAGTCGAGGGAGAGTATCAGGTAGGCGATGAGGTGTTCGTGTGCGATGACGTGGTACTCGGCAAGAGGAAGGAGGACTAAAATGTCAAAGAAAAAGACGAAGTATAAAAAATTGAAATCTTTTCTCCAGACATCTGCTTTAAAAAAATTGAAGAAGTCCGCTCCTTCTGGAAAAGTTGGATATTTCGGCAAACACCTTATTTTTCAAGTGAAGTATGACGGAAATTCAATTAAAGGATATACGTTTGAAAATTTCAAACGTGAGATATCCGCGAAAACGGAGCAGGCAGAGATCCTTGGAAAGAAAGCAAAGACTGAATTTTTGGAGCCAGACCTACAGTCAATCACATTTGATGTTTACTTTTCAGCGCAAAATGGTGTATCTGTTCGAAAGCAGCTCAACAAACTTGAAAAATGCGTTGAAAAGGGCTATGTGGATTATCTTGTCATTGGCGGGAAAAGAGTTGGAAAAAACAAGTTTTTAATAAAAAGCGCAAGTGAGGCATGGGGGATGATTTTGAAGCATGGTGAACTTGTAGAAGCGACAGTGTCCTTAACGATGGAGGAATATGTATGACGGTAACTTTTATAAATCAAGAAGCTGGTTCTGAATTTTTGGATGACCTATTGGAGCAGGCAATGCTGCTTTATACCACGGTACAGGGCACTTGTCCCGGCAATCGTGACTTTGGTATCACGCCGTTAGCAACCGACGTGCCTATCCCGGTTGCAGAGCAGACTTTGACGTTGGATATTTATTCAAAAACAGAGACATATCTCCCTATGTTGCAGGTGGAGAGCGTTGAATTTTCTATTGAAAATGAGGTGCTTGTGCCGCACGTTCTGCTATCTTTAAATGAAGATTATTTTGAGGATGATGAGGAGGATGATGAGGAGGATGAAGACGATGAGTGAAGCACTTGAAAAACTGGCTGGTTTGCCAGATATATCTTTTACAGACAACATGTCTTTAGATGACGTGAAGACAGAGTTGTTTAAGGCATACAACCAGAAAATGCTTGAACTAACCGGTGAAGAATATGCCGTTGAAGATGGGGACAGCACGGTACCTTGTTTATTGCTTTGCGCACAAGCCGTACTGGATTATCAACTGATAGCATTTATTGAGAAAGCTGGGAAGATGAACTTTCTTAAATATGCAACAGGGGATTATCTTGATCATGTCGGTGCATTCAAAAATACATTGAGAAAGCAGGGAAGTCCGGCAAAGGTATATATCAAATTTTCGTTAGCGCAGGAACGAACCATTGATGAAGTGATTCCTGTCGGTATATTAGTAACCGCGGATCAGAAGTTCTTCTTTGCGACAACGGAAGAAGTAAGGATCCCGGCAGGAGAATTATCAGTTACAGCGCTCTGTACTTGTACAGTATCCGGAAGTGCGGCAAACGATTATATGGTAGATGACATTCAGACTTTGGTTACTCCGACCGGATTTATCGCGGAAGTGACGAATGTTTCAGTGCCATCCGGGGGAACAGATCTACAGAGCGATGATGACCTGAGAGAGGCCATCTTTTCCGCACCTGACCTTTATTCTGTTGCCGGAAAGGATGATGAGTGGATTGTAATGTCAAAAAACTTTAATCCGAACATTACAGATGTAGTTCCATCTACAGTAGAAGGCAGCGGTGTGGTTGATGTGATGATTCTAACGAATCAAGGGATTCCATCCGAGGATGATATCCAGACACTCCAATCATATTTGGCACGTAGTGATAAGAGGCCTACAACTACAAAAGTACATGTAATGGCACCGGAAAAGGTGGACTATAACATCGAAGTATCCTACTACATAGCCAAAAGCAACCAAGACAAAGAAGAGCAGATCAAGGCATCTGTACAAAGCGCCATCGATGAATTTGCATCTTGGCAAAGTGCTAGGATTGGACGCGACATTAATCCGGATGAACTGATCTACCGTATACGTGCCGCAGGAGCAAAGCGTGCACAGATTTCATCTCCAACATTTTCGAAAATCACGCCGGGACAAGTTGCTGGACTTGTCACGAGAACAGTGACATATGGAGGTATTGAAGATGATTGATTTAAAAGATGTGTTGTTGACAGATATCCTGCCAGATAATCTGCAAAGCAATGAATGGAAGGCCTATGCCTATGCAGAACAGAAAATGAGAGAGAAGATATTGGGGTTTGTTGAAAGAATCCAAATTTATAAAAATTTGGACAAGCAGCCGGATGAGGTTCTTGATCTGCTTGCGGCAGAAAACAAGGCTCAATACTACTCTGATTCCTTGGATAAGGAAACCAAGGTGGCACTCGTCAAAAGTATTATTCGATGGCATCAGCTGGCGGGCACGACAGAAGCGATCCAAGAACTTGTATCCAATGTTTTTGGAAAAGCAAAAGTCAGCGAGTGGTTCGAGTATGGCGGTGATCCGTATATGCTAAAAATCGAATCTGAAACACCTTATACCAAAGAAATATTAGATTTGTTTAACAATCTTATAAAAAAAGTAAAACCGACAGTAGCAACAATTGAAGAGATCAAGACCGTTTCCAGTGCCTATGCAGCACCGGATATCATGTCCGGATCTAAGCAGATGATCTATAACGAGATGGAGGTGCAATGATGGCAAAGTGGAATAAGATGATTTATACCGAAGAGGGAAGAAAACTGCTTGCTAACGCGGCGGCAGGGACATGTCAAGTGGAGTTTGTACGGGCAGCGATTGGTGATGGTACCTATTCCGAAGAGGAGAAGACGGAACAAAAGTTGAGCCTTCGAACTCAGCTCAAAAACGAACGCAATTCTTATGGATTTTCGTCCATAAAAGCGGAAGACAATACAGCATATTTAAAGGTGGCATTGCAGAATACCGATGTCGATACGGCATACTTTATCAGTGAAATTGGTGTTTTTGCCAGAAAAAAGGGAAGTAGTGAAGAGGCTGTTCTTGTGTTGATTGCAGTTGCTGAGATATCAGACTATTTCCCGGAAAAAAGTAACGCCATTACAATTGTTCAAAATATAGCAATTGAGTTCGAGGATGTGAAGCAGTTAAGTATCGCAGATGATATGGGTGCCTATGCTTTGGTAAATACAGAGTATAATGTCCCGGACACTCTTCAAAGTCTTGTGAGTGGAGAAAATATGGGAATAGCATTGGGGAAACTTGCCAAGGCAGTAGAGGAACTGTCGCAGGTAAAAACGAAGCTGGAAACGAAACCATCTTATGAAGAGGGAGTGTTTTCTCCCTCAATCATGAATGGAAGTTTTGTACCATCCTTAATCCAGGCAGAGTACAAAAAAGTGGATAGAATCGTATACATAGCAATTAAATTTTCTTTTAGTACGGCGATTGATACGACACAAATAGGAGGAATTTTAGGCCTGCCGTTTGTTGTATCTACAGGAAATGCAACGGGTGGATCCTATCCACTTTCCGCCAAAACCAATAATGGTAATTATTCTGGTATGGTAGTGTTTGATAACTATATGGATGCTTCGCCTGCTGTTGCTGGTATTAGCGATTTGCTTGGTCAACAGTCTACAAAGGTAATTCGACTGTATGGACAGTATGAAACAACAGCATAAGCATAGAGAGGAGGTCAGAAACATGGACGTGATACAAAAAGCAACTGTAGATATGCTTACAAACACAAGTGTGTCTATCCTGACGCAAAAGTTTGTCAAAGTTGATGGCAAAGAGATACAGTTAGGAGCAAACCACCGGAAAGCATATGTGAATACAGAAGAAGGAAGACAAGCCTTGATGTCAGAGCAGGAAGAGGCTACGGTACAGGCTGTATTTGCTATCTGGGGCGATGCTCCAACGGTAAGCAATGAAGAACAAGAAACGGAGAGCGAATAGCTCTTTTTTTAGTTGCGCCCGCGCAACAGAAAGGAAGGAAAACGATGAGAACAATTTATGACACTTACAACATGATAGTAGGAGCAGTAGTCACACTGTTTACGGCAATATTCGGTGTATACTGGTATGTTTTTGCCGCATACATGGTATTGAATGTCTTTGACTGGCTGACGGGCTGGTATAAGTCACGCAAGCAGAAAGAAGAATCCAGCAAGAAAGGCTTTTGGGGAATCTTGAAAAAACTTGGATACTGGGTGATGATTGCGGCGGCATTTATTGTAAGTACCGTTTTTGTGAAGCTGGGACAAGATATTTTACATATTGACTTGGAATTTTTGAATTTGATCGGTTGGTTTACATTGACATGCTTACTGGTCAATGAAGTCCGAAGTGTGATTGAAAATCTTGTACAGCTTGGTTATAATGTGCCGGCTGTATTGATCAAAGGATTGGCAGTGACGGAGCAATTAGTAAACCAAGCAACAGATTTTGTAGAAAATGAGGAGGATGACGACAATGAGTAATGTAACGGATCAGTGCAGAGATACAAAAAAATTGAATAAGCTGGTTCAGATCATGCTTGCGGCGGCGCTAGCAGAGATCAAGGCAAAAGGTGTAACTCCTCTTGTGATCGAGACCTATCGAACCAGAGAGAGACAGAACTATCTCTACGGACAGGGACGCACGCGCACACAATGCCTTGCGGCAGGGGTACCGGCGACGTATGCGCGTCCCGGCATGGCGCAGATCACTTGGACACTTAATAGTATTCATTGCTTGAAAAAGGCGGTGGATGTAGTTCCAATCCGCAAAGGGGAAGCCATCTGGAATGCTGCGGATAAAGATACGCAGATTATCATTGCGGTGATGGAGAAGTATGGATTCGAGCCGGGCGCAAACTGGGAAAAGTCTCCGGACAGTCCGCACTATCAGGTTAAAGGAGATTTTAAATCGGTATTCGATCAAAGTCACAATACTACATATGTCACCAAGACCATCCAGAAGGCTCTTAAAACCAAGGGATTCTATAATGGAACCATCGATGGTAAGTGGGGCAGCGCTACCACGAAAGCGGTCAATGCGTTTCGGAAGTCCAATAAATGGACGAAAAATGGAAAGGTCGGCAAAGTTGGTTTGAAGAAACTGCTGAAATGCTTGTGATAAATGTATAGAGGCAAAAAAGGATTCGGTGTCTGGAAACGGATGCCGGATCCTTTTTTTCGTTGTGGAAAAATGATGTGTCAGAATCTGACACAAAAAATATCTTGTGTTATTTCATAATTTGGTATATAATGGGAAATAAAGTAAATTATTGTAAAAATAATGGATGATGTTAAATACAAGATGCTAAGGAGGGTATTGAAATATGAGTGATAAAAGAAGTGTTAAGTTTTTATATTTTAGACCATATTTATTTGATGAAACTACAAATGTTAAAGACCCATTTAATTTTGCTGAATGGATTGTTAATTATAAAAAAGCTGGTAAGATTTTGGAAAAAGTGGATTTAAAAGATGGTTTTTCGGCAAGAGTTGAAGAACATATATACGACGATATAAAAGATTTGCATGGTGTTTGTTTTGTTCGTATGCGCGGAGAAAATTTACCTTCGAAAGTGGCAGAAGGACGAGCACAGGAAGATCTTGATTTGGAAGAAGATGAATATATTGGGGAGGATATGTATATACTTTACGATAGAAAATCTAATGTATTTATGATGCAGGTAAATCGAATCGCTATGACAATTACTCGCATAGCTGAATTTATAAATAAGACGCGTTTGCAAGATGGTAAATATGTTGCATTTAGTCCTATTACCAATATAGTTTCATTCAATGAAATGAAGCGAAAAAAAACAAGAACAATTGAAATATCATGTGAAAATATTCAAGATACAAGCAAGATTAAAAGTGGTATTTTAAAACGTATATGTGATGATGTGATGGGAATTGGATGCAAAATTTACGCAATCAGATTTAGTGTTGGGAGAAGTCGAAATGATGAATTATCTCCAGCCGAATCGCAAAAAATGATTGATGATATTATTAATAGATCTGTTAATGTTAATACGGCAAAGGCAACCTTTCAGGATTCAATGACAGGAGAGGTGGAATATGTTGATTTGTTACAGAATAAAGTGATGTCTAGAATTGAATTTGAAATAAGTGGTCGAGAAAGGTTACATATGGATGTTACATTTGCTAAGATGAAGCAAGAATACTTATCAAAACACATTCTCAAAGCTTTACATATTAATTAGAGATGGAGGAGTGTTTATGGAAAAAGCAATAGAAAGGGGGGGACCATATATTATTGCTACAATATTTACTGTAGCCTGGTATTTTTTAGGGGCGGATTTGACTGGAAGTCAAGGATATGATGGGGCATTAGAGGCTTCCATTTCTATGTGTTCTATTTTGCTTGGCTTTGTTGTGGCGATATTTCCAGTTGTTTTATCATTACGATCAAAAGGAAATTATATAGATCGAGTGATAGTGCAAGGCGGGAAATTATTGAAATCATATAATGTGGAAGCAGTTATGAGTGGTTTTGCACTTATAATAATTGTGATTTTTAATTTCTTTCGTTTTGATACGAGGGAGAGTATAAAAAGATTATTATTTTTTTTCTGGTTATTTTGCATTGTTCTTTTTATCGGTTGTTGTATCAGATCTATGTATTTTTGGTTTTATATTATTTTTACAAACGAGAAAAACAATAATTCTATTCCACCTGAAGGAGAAGCTGAAAGACGATATAAAGAGGAGTATAAACGTAAAAATGTGTAAGAGATGATACCCAAAATCGTGTAAAAAGTGTCAGATTCTGACACTTTTTTTATGCCATTCTATAAAGAAACAAAATAATGCTTGACAAATACTACATAAATGTAGTAAAATAAAATCATAGAAAGGAGGTAACCAATGTGGGAAAGCAAAAGAAGAAAAAGAAAACGCCAATCAAGTGGCAAGAACTTCTGGTAAATGCACTGATTGACATTTTCGTAGGAATCATCCTAATCCTCGTCCAAAAGATTTTAGGATAGTTCCAAAAGGGATTTTCAATAGGGGGCAATAAAGCCCCCGCCCTTTTAAAACAATATAACACAAACCCACAAAGGTGTAAAGCATGATTTTAAAATTAGGCATTTTTCTAGTGGCTATCGGGCTTATTAAGCTCGTGGTGTTGCTTGTAATGCGACACAAGGAAGGAGAAGATGAATGAGCTTTTCGGAAAATCTTCGTCGTGCCAGAAAGCACGCTGGGATGAATCAGACACAACTTGCGGAGGCAATTGGAAGCAAGCAAAATGACGTGAGTCGATGGGAAAAGGCAGAGTTTACACCAAACATTGAAAAAGTGGTTAAGATCTGTCAGGTGCTGCATGTCTCCGCAGATGAGTTGTTGGAGACTGGAATTAAGTAGTAGAAGAAAGTAAAGAGGTGTCGGTTTTGATGCCTCTTTGTTTTTGTTAGCAATATTTAATTGACGAAATATGTAATTTTATAGTATAATGTTTCTTGTGCTACCAAAGATGGTAGGCGGTTAGTCCCTCCTTTCGGAGGGGATTCGACCCTCTGATTACATAAAGCATCTTCTTCGGAAGAGCAAGTGAAAGGAGGGAGGCCTATGACTATAGAGCAATTATTTGATTTTTTTATGGTAATAACAGCAGTTGCTGGTTTGTTTTATACGATTGGTAAACGAAAATAACCGCCCAAAGCCTTCCAAACTTAGCGGTTATTTCGTTTAAGTTATGAGGGGACTGACCGTCTGCTTTACGGTAGCACACCTTTTTTATCTATCTTTATTATAGTCATAATATTTTAAAATGTCAATAGGCTGGTGAAAAGAAAGCTGGAGGTGCGATGTGAAAGCAGATAAATAATATTAAGATATGTAGTTAAAAACGTAAGTTTTTGCAATAGCCGGCTTTCCCTCTGGCTTTATTTTTTTGCCCAAGAGAAAAAAGAAGAAAACACAAAAAAGTGTGTAAAAAGTGTGTATAAGTATTGACAAGTGTGTAAAAAGTGTGTATAATGCAAAGTGAGAGGTGGGAAAATAAAAAAATAGAGGAAGGAGATAATTATTATTGAAACAACGTGAGTTAGTAAAAAAGCTCGAAAGTGCAGGGTTCGTTTTTGAGCGTCATGGTAGTAGGCATGATATTTATGCCAGAGGGACAGAGAAAGAAGAAGTTCCCCGACATAAAGAAATTAATGAAAGACTAGCAAAAGTAATTTTGAGGAGAAGGGGATTGTTATAATCCCCTCCCCCAAAAAATATATAAATACAAATAAAATGGAGGTTGATAGGAATGAAAGCTGTATATCCTGTGTTTTTTACAAAAGCGGAGGATGTTATTCTAGTAGAGGTTCCAGATTTAGAAATAGTAACTGAAGGAGAAGATATGTCTGATGCAATTGAAATGGCTAGAGATGCAATTGAATTAAAATGCGTATCTTTGGAAGATGATGGTGTGACAATACCGCAACCATCTTCGTTAGAACAGTTAGATGTTAATGAAGGAACTTTTGCTCAAGACGGTCAAACCGTTATTTCTCTTGTTGATATTGATTCTACAGAATATCGAAGAAAAATCGATACAAAAACTGTGAGACGAAATGTGGCTTTGCCAAGTTGGTTAAACTATGAAGCTGAACATGCAGGAATAAATGTTTCACGGATTTTGCAAGAGGCTTTGAAAACTACACTCGGAGTTAAAAGAACAATGTAGAATAAGAGAGATTTTATTACTTCGCATGTTGCAAGAAATGGAGTGATGCTATATGATGGATAGAAGGGTTGTTACTAATTTTTAAGAAATGATTTGTGAAGAAAAAGGTGTCAGAATTTGACACCTTTTTTCACATTAAGTATATAACTTACTCGTTTTCATCCTCATCTTCATCATCTAAATCAGACGAGGAATCTTCCGGCTGTGGAATGCTCTTGTAGATTACATTGTTTTGTGATTGACGGAATTCTTCAGCAACCATTGTTTTCTTAAATTCAGCAGTAGGATCAATGTCGGCAACAATTTGTTCCAGTTCTTTGACGGATGTGTAGAAAAATTCCTTTCTTAAGTTTACTTTGTTTACACGTTTTTCATTTAAAAGTTGATGCAACTTATTTTCCAAAGCAACGGCATCATCAGAGAAGATAAAACTATGGACGTCAAATTTGAATGGAACGCTCGCACTTCCTAACTCATTTACTCTGTCTTGTGGATCAAGTCTGCGCGTCATACCGATTTTGAAAATGTTTCTTCCGAATGAACCGAGGTTACTTATAATATAGACATTTCCAGCTTTTCCATTTTGCAAATTAGAAATTTCTTCTTTTTTCAATGTAACATCCGAAAGCTGTTTTTCCAATTCTAATATTCGGCGACGGAGAGCAGCGGCTTCTTCGTCACTGCTTTGATCCAATTGTTGATTGAGTTTTGATAATTCATTTTTGTATTTTTCTTCTTCTTGCTCTACTTTTTTCTTTGCATCGGCTAACGCTTTGCGTTCCGCTGCTTCTTGCCGCATTTGTTCACGGATGGCAAGTTGTTCCTGGCGAGCCTGTTCTTTTTTTACGTAGTAATTGTATTCGATTTTTACGGCTTCAAGAAAGAAATATTCCAATTCGCCTATAAATGAAGTGAGCGTGCCGGCAATAGATTGATTTCCATTTCCGGCAATGGATAAATATTTGGCAGTCATTGCTTTAACTTTTTCAGTCGCTTCGTCGAGCTTGCTATACTTTAAGGAGTATAAAATATTTTGCAATTCTGAACGAAGAGCTATCGTCATAAGCCGGTAGATTGCTTTATTAGCTTTTGTGGTATAACGAGCGGAGTATCGTTCTGTAAGTTTTGTAATCTGTTTATCATTTTTACGGTAGGCCTTGCGCAGAGATTTGACATCCATGCAGTGAAACTCCAGAGTTTCCGAAGCCTGCAATTCAATAATTTCTTTTTCAAGTTCTTCGGTTAAGCGGGATCTATTGTCAATGCAATAAACGACACTTTTGTATAGATCTTTAATACGTTTAATCCTGTTTTTCTGCGTCTCCAATTGTTTTTGAGAAGCAATTTCTTTTTGTGTTAGTTCAATTATTGCATCTTGCAGTTCCGCTTCTGTATGCCTTTGTTCAACGAGGCGTTCGTTAATTGAAGCCAGTTCCTGTTTCATTTCATCTTTTTCTTGTGCAAAATCTTTTTGCGCTTGTTCGACTAGTTTAGTAACTTCATCGTAACGATCGCAGCCAATTTCATAGAATTTCTTTTGTGTCTTTTCAGCGGTTTGATATAGTTCCATAAATTTTTCGTCGCGTTTCTTTTGAAGATATAGTCCCAATATTCCAAATATAGGCGCAATGACTAGAAACCATAGCGCAAACATGATGGCTATAAATTCTGTCTTATATAAAAATGCAAGTTTTTCATTCTCTAACATAATATCATATAATGGTTTTCTTTTTAAAGGTATCGAATTGTCTGTGGAAGATGAAGGTGTTGATTTTTTTGTAGAATATGTATTTTGGTGTGTTATAACATATATACAAAAGAACAGCATAATAGTTACAGTAAGTAGAATAAATATAGTTACAGTCATAATGGAATCCCCCCAATAAGTTTTTTTCCATCTTATCATATATGGAATTTTTTGTAAAGACAAAAGGTGTCAGAATCTGACACCTTTTGCAATAAAAAAGAGAGAACCAGTCTCTCCCCAATACGCTTATTTATTATTTTTTGTCTTTAGAAAGCCCCTTTTTAAAGTGTTCAATGGCAGCTTTCCGGATTTCTGGATCAAGTTCAAAGTATAGTTTTATAATTTCAAGTTCTAAACTCGTTGCATTTTTATCTTTGATAAATTCATCTAAACTAAATGTATCAGCTTGTCTGTACATAGGGGCAATGCCGTCTAATAGCCATTCTTCGCGCACGTTAAAAGTACTACAGATTAATTTAAATAGGGACATTTTTTGATCTGGGCGAGCTAGTGCATTCCTTTCAATATTGTTAATCACAGATCTGCTAACACCGAGGCGTTCTCCAAATTCAGTTTGACTTAAATGGAGATGTTTTTTTCTTAATTCTCTAATTCGTTCATATGTTTCCATTTATACAGCATTCTCCTTTCTATAATGGTTTTACACTAATATACAACATATTTTTGAGCTAGTCAAGCCAAAAAAATGGCACAACTCAAAAAAATGACTTGACAGATTCAAAAAGAGACTATATAATGACTTTATCAAGTCAAAAGAAGAAAGAAAACGAACTGAACAAATCAAATAGTTTTATCGGGAGGTGAAAGGTATGGAAGAAGTCAAAACTTTTGTTCCGTCGGAATATAAACAAGAAGCTAAAGAAGTAGTAGATTTTTTGGCGGACTTAAATCAGGAAGAGAAAAAAGGATTCCTGATGTTCATGCAAGGAATCAAAGTAGCCAAAAGCATGGAAAAGAAAACCAAAACTGCATAGGAGGAGCAACATGATCAACATGACTTTGACGGTAGTAATAGTTGGCTTGGTGGCTTATAGTATTCATTTGAAAATTGTAATGAAAACCATAAAGGCTTTTTTACAAATGAAAGGCATCAAGCCAACAGATGAAGAGCTAAAGAAATGCTCTGGGATGGTTATACATCATTTTTTCAAAAGCTAACGTGACAGTAAAACTTCCCGTATGCATTCCAAAAGAATTTGACTGGCTACCTGTTCCACTATTCTTAGTGAAATGGACGAAAATCCGGAAATGACCTTTTTGGTTTTGCCCCATATCGTATTATCTCGTATGGTATCCAGGAAACGATGTCCAGCGGGAGTAAGTTTTTGTACACAAATATTGTATTGCATATCGGAATTATCGAAGATGCTTATTAAATTATCTTCGACACAGTACCATAGATGATATATTAAAGTATCATTATCGTACTTTTTCATTAAAGTACTTTGGTATTCTGAAATTGCGACTTCATCTCCAGTGAATTTTACGACTTCAGTAAGACTGGAGTCTATAAAATGGCAGGACTTTCGCAAACCGGTATGGTCTTCAATACATAAAAGCAAGTCACGGATACAATCAATATTTAAGCGCATATAGTTTCTCCTTTCGTTGTTACTTGACTTTTAGGCAGTCTGTATTTGTTATTGTAACTCAAAAGGAAAATAATGTAAATGGTCTAATTAAGCCAGATTTTAACGGCGGAAAGGAGAGCAACATGGTTACTGTGATTTTAACATTACTGACAATCGCATTGGTTATCCGTATCATTGTTATGAAAGGTGCAATCAAAACACTGACATTATCCCTAATCATGCGAGGGATTGAGCCAAGCAAAGAAGAGTTGGAACAGTGCGGCAAGATGGTCAGAAAGAACATGTTTAAGTGAGAAGCCTATGAATGAAATAAAATTCAATAAATCAGATGTATGCGAAATTGAGAAGAAAGCATCTTCCACAAAAGTAAAGCATGACAATGTGTTTTATGTCATGCCGGATGATGTGAGCAAGACAATCATTATTTCGCCATCGGTACCAGGAGTAACCTTAAAACTTGGTATAAAAGAAGCAGAGGCGTTGGTTAAAATCCTAGAGCATCAAATTCGTTTATGGAGGTGAATGTTATGCCAGTACAAAAATATTTTGTTTGCCTGCAGTGCGGCAGAGCATGTTGCTGAATGGAAAAATTACCTGCATTCGAAAATGACTATTGCACACACTGCGAGGCAAGTCTAGTTATTGCCAAAGAAGAGGCGTTGACTAGGGACCAGAAAGGTTAAACAAACTTATATTTATAGGAACTTCCTATAACGATAAGATACCATCTTCCTGTTCCTGAAACAGTTATTCGTACAGGTGTTTTGGTATAATGTGCACCATAGTAGTCAAATCGTTTATGTGCCATGAATTACATCGGCAGCATTTTTCAATTCTACTATGGCTGTTACCTCTCCTGTACTATAAACGTATGGTATTCGAGCCATATGCATTTCCTCCTTCCCTTATATACTCGACTGCTGGCACAGTCTGTACCAATAGTATAAGGGAAGAGGGAAAAATTGTAAATAAAAATAGAAAAAAATGTCAAAAAAAGAAGAAAGGAAGGATCTTATGACACCAAATTTTAATCTGGAGATACACGTTGTTGCACAGGGCAAAACAAATCAATTAGCGCAGATCATTGTAGATTATGCGGCAAAGAACGAGTTTACAGCTAGAAACATTATGGAGTCGGTTGATGTAGCACTGGCACACATGAAAAATAACGCGGTGCTGCCGAAAGAAGATTAATCAGAAGCCATCCCCCTAAAAGGTGTCAGAAACTGACACCAGAAAGGAGTTATGTTGAAAGAAACAAAAATACAAACAGGGCTTCGTATCCCTGAAAATCAGTACAACAAAATTCGTACAATATCCAATCGAATGGGAGTTTCAGCGAATACACTCATTTTGATGCTGATTGATATTGGACTTACTCATATTGAGAAGGAGCCTCAGGAATGATACCGTTATTTTTTTCGTATTCATCTAAATAGTGATGAATAATGTATTCAACAAGATTGTTTATAGAGCGGCTTTCCTTAACGCTGAGAGTTTTTAATTTATTATAGGTTACTTCGTCAATACGCAACCCGGTTTGAATTTTGCTAACTGCCATTGGTAGCACCTCCTTAGTATTTGTTAGCACATTATATCAAAAAAACATTGACTTTTCTACTAACATATGTTAGCATAATGCTAACGAAGCAAGGAAGGTGATTCAATGTTAGCAACGCAGGTTCAGGAACTGGAGCAGGAAAACATACAGCTGAAAGAGCAGATAGAACACATAAGAAAGATATATGGAGAGTATCCGGAATGTCCGAAGAAATGCGAATACTGTTCCAACTTTGTGCAGCACTACATATGTTGCGGCGATAAGTTTGTACCGACATATGACGGACATTGTTGCGCAGGCAACCGGATAACCAAAACTAGAAAAAGCACAGATACATGCAAAGCATTTGTCAAAAGAGTTTGTGGAAAAAATTATATATAAAGGCAGGAGGAAGAGAAATGCAGAATAAAATCCAGAAGAACATCGTATCTCTTTTCGGAGAAATCATATCTGAATGGGAATACGATCACGAAACAATGAATGAACGATTCGGAAGGGTATCTTTCCGAATTGAGCGCCAAAGTGGGACATCCGATGTCCTGCCATTGATGGTGTCGGAGAAGTTTTTAGAGGTAGGCGAGATCAAAGTAGGAACATTTGCTACTGTGAACGGAGCGTTCCGTTCCTACAATATTCAGGACGAAGCCGGGAAAAGCCATTTGGTTTTGGTGGTTTTCGTTGACGATTTGTTCTTGTTCACCGCGGATCATGATATGTGGTGGAAGAACGAGGCTTTATTAGATGGGTATATCTGCAAGCCAACGATCTACCGCAAGACACCATTGGGGCGAGAGGTTACAGACTTTATTCTTGCCGTTAATCGTGCTTATGGCAAGACGGATTATATACCTTGTATCTGCTGGGGCAGAAATGCCAAGTTTGCCGCCCACTTCAAGGTGGGTGACATGGTTACGGTCTCCGGCAGACTCCAGAGTCGTGAGTATCAAAAGACGATGGAAGATGGAACCGTTATAAACCGTACAGCCTATGAGTTATCCGCACGATCTGTCGATCGGATATCCATAGCGGTTTAGATAAATCCAAGTGACCTTCCCATCCGGTTGGCGGTCAAAAATATGAACTGGATGGAGGGGCGGTCGGAAATATGCAGAGAGGTTTCCACGCTTCTGAGTGGGTGTGACGCGGAGTATCTTTCGAGCATGTGTCAGGTACTGGGGTTCGAATCCTCACACACTCATAGGGCGCAGTCCCCACATTCACTTTTTTAACATACCCCCTGGTAGAATATTTTTTCCAACTGCTGCGCCCTTATTTTTTTAGAAAAGAGGTGAAACACATTGGAAGCAGTCGAATTGAAAAACATTGCCGGCGGAGCATTGCAGGCAAAGTTCAACAAAGCAATGGAGGCGGTGGTCGCTAATTTATTGGATCCCAATACTCCGTCGAAGGACAAGCGGAAGATTACGATAGAAATGACTTTCGTAACAGATGAAGAGCGGACGCAGGTGGCGTCTACCGTATCCGTCAAGCAAAAGCTCGCGCCACTTCATCCAATCAATACCCAGTTTGGCATCGGGAAAGATTTGAAGGATGGCGGAAATTTCATCGAAGAGTATGGCCAGCATCTTCCGGGACAGCTGGCACTGAACGAAAATGTAAACGAACAAACGATAAATGGACAAGTAGTAGATACCGATACCGGAGAGATATTGGAAAGTAAAGTAGTAGATTATCGCAAGAGAGGTGCTATGTAAGAATAGCACAGAAAGGAAGCAATATGATCAAAGAAGCACTACAGTATGTTGTCGGCTTACGGAAGCCGGAAGTATTGAATATCGACGGAACGTCGTATTCAGACAAAGAATTAGTGGAGATTGAGCCATTTATTCATCATGCGGATCCCCTTTCGATGCACACGCTCACTAGTTTAGTGGAGTATATACGAGAGAAAGTAGATACGATGGGTGAACATATACTCATCCATGTCGAATCACCTACAGAAGTAGGTTTGTCTGGTGCATTGGATGCGAAGCGAATGCGTGAACATCTGTGCTGTGTTCAAGCCTCTGTTCCAGGATTTCGTTTCGGACATTATTACGATTCAGAAGAGTTTATTATCGCATTGCAGTCAATGTTTATCCCTTCGGCAGACCGTGATTTGCTTTTACGATTTGCCGGAACCAGCGAAGCTGGAACGATAGCCGCTTATGGTGATGATGGTGTGACCCAGAAAGCTACGATCAAGCAGGGCATTGTCAACAAAGAAGAGGCAATCATTCCGAACCCGGTGTGCTTGCAGCCGTATCGGACTTTCGTAGAGGTAGATCAGCCGGCTTCCCAATTCATCTTCCGGATGAAGCAGGAACAGGGCATGGGGATTCGATGTGCCCTTTTTGAAGCCGATGGTGGAGCATGGAAGAATCAGGCTTGTCAGAATATTGAACAGTACCTGAAAAAAGAACTGAGTGATGTAACAGAACCACGGATCACAGTGATCTCATAAAAGAAACCTGGGCATGAAAAGATTTACGCTGGTTTGAAACTCCAGTGAGCGGGTTCGATTCCCGTGTGCCCCTTTTGACAAGAAAGGAGCAGCCCTATGAAGAAAGAGCAAAAGACGAGAAAAACAATCCTCGGCCGTGTCATTCTCTTTGTGTTATTTGTTATCTTGATGCTTAAGGGAGTGACATGCGGGGTGGATTGGAACCATGTAGACGAAGCAGAAAGATACTTAGATAATTATTATGAAGAAAGGATGAATCAGCAGTATGAAGCGCGAGAAGACATTAAAAAGAAATGCGTTGATTTACAAACAATTCCTTAAAGGAATGTCAAAAGATGAACTTGCCAAAAAATTTGACTTGACTCGTGATCATGTAATCACCATTATTTCCTCAGAAAAATCACGTAATAATGGTACGATAGAAGAAGAACGTGAGAAAAAAGCGCGAGTTTTTAATTGGCGGTTAGAAAAATTTAAGAACAGTATCGAGTTGGGTGACGTTATTGTCTTTTATAAAAAACTATTGACAGATGGAGAAAAGCAGGAAGAAATCAGAAAGCAGGTAGGCGAAGTGATTTTTAAAAACAGCCACTTTGTTACCCTGCGTGGCGAACTCTTTACAGAATCCTTTTTGTATGGAGATCTGCAAAAACAGATGATTTCTCATTTTAAATAAATAAAAAAGAAAAGACCCCAACAGTTTGGCGACCGGGAGAGTCTTTCCTTGTGTCTTATTATAGCACAGGAAAGGGGAAAAAGCAAATGTATATTCCAAAAGAATGTCCGTTCTGCGGTGCCTATCTTGATCCGGAAGAAAAGTGTGAATGTCAAACTGAGGGGCGGAAGGAGAAGATGGCAAATGAAAGTAGTTTCGATCATAAACCTGAAAGGCGGCGTTGGAAAGACATTGACGGCTTTGACGATGGCATGGACGTTGGTGTTGCGCCAGCAAAAGAGAGTGCTGCTTATTGATAACGACATTCAGGCAAATGTCAGCAAAGTGTTAGCGGTGCATGATTATGATGCCCCTTCGATGGAACATATCATGTCTGGAGCATCGGCAAGAGAAGTAAAAACAAGTACGGATTGGAAAGGACTTGATGTCATACCATCCAATACAAACTTAGAGGCTGCCAGTAATGAGCTGGCAATGGACGGTTCCAGCAATCAAAATCTTCGAATCAAAGAAGCATTGGAATCGGTACAGGATGAATATGATTATGTGATCATTGACTGTCCTCCGGGAATCGGTTTGAACGTGATTAATGCACTTTGTGCCTCGGACGAGGTTATCATCCCTATTCGCATCGACAAAAATTCTCTGGATGGAATGGAAGAATTGTTTGACTTGATTGCAGAGGTAAAAGGATATTATAACACCTCTTTGAAGTCAGCCAGATGTCTGATTACATCATATCGTGACACGGTAATGCAAAAAGCAGGGTGTCAGATTCTGACACAGAGTGACTATGACTGCTTTTCTACGAAAATTCGATATTCCGAAAAACTTATGGATTACGCATGGGATATACCGTTGTTTGAGTTTAGTCCGAACTGTGCAGCAAGTGTCGATTACAGAAAGTTCGTAGACGAATTTGTAGGGGGTGGAGAGCATGCCTAAACGTTCATTGGCTTCCCGGTTGAATAATGCCAGTAAAATGGCTGGGATTGATACCACCTCGTATAAACCGGTTCGGCTGGATCCGGAACAGTTGATTCCTTCGATGGATAATTTTTATCATGTTTCCGAAGAGGATGTAGAAGAGCTGGCGGACAGTATGCTGCACTCCGGGTTGATTGAGCCGATCATCGTGGCGCGTGTTGATGGTCACGACCGCATCGTATCCGGACACCGACGGAGAGAAGCCGCCTTATTAAATAAAAAACGCGGATATGAAGAATTCAACGAGGTAAATTGTATGATGCGCGAGATGACGCAGAATATGTTTATGATAACATTGGCATCGGCGAACGCGTTTACCCGGAAACTTACGGATTTCGAGCTGATAAAACAAGCTGAAATTCTCCGTACATATTATCAAAAAGCCAAAGAAGAGGATGGCTTAGAAATCAAAGGAAAGATGCGTGACTTTTTGGCGGCGCAGCTTGGTGTATCAAAAACAAAGATGGCACAGATCGATGCCATCAATAACAATCTTTCCAATGAAGGAAAGCAGGCTTTGGAGGCAGGAGATATCAACTTCTCAAAAGCGTACGAGACTTCAAAACTGCCACCGGAACAACAGCAGGAAGTGATTAAAAACAGAACATTGTTGTCACAGGATGTAAAAGATCTGGCACAGCAGAATCGTAAAACCGCAAATATTTCTTTCCAGATGAAAGAAGAGACGGAGTGTGTTGAGGAAGAGACTTTTACTATGCCAATCAAAAAGCCGAGGGAAAAACTCCGCCTGAGTTTCAAACCACAAGTTGCAAATTTTAATTGGGAGACAATGACGTTTAAAGATTATCAATTTTATAAACAGGTGGTAAGAAAACTGGAAGAAGTTCATCCAGAGTTTTTGACAATGAAGTAACTGGCACCAATGGCTTTTGCATCACGGCAAGCCATTTGATTTATCTATCTGCACCGGGCATTGCTGATGAGGGGTGCCCGGTGTGAAAAAGTTAGTTGGAGGGATAAAAATGTTTTGTACAGATAAAATCCACAAGATTATGGCTGGAGCGATATCTGCTTTTGCACAACACGATATCCGAAATGGCAGACTGCCAAGATATGAGGAATATTTTAGTGCAGCCAGACTGGCTGTTACGCTTTACCTTATTAGTAAAGTGAGAAAGGGAGTGAAGATACTATGATTCATTCATTTGATACAAGCATAGCCGAAGCGTATGGATTATTTGAAGCCATTCTTCTAAACAATATCTACTATTGGTTGGAACATAACCGCAGTAATGGGAGGCATTATTACGACGGTAAATATTGGACTTATAACTCGGTAGGTGCTTACGCAGAACTTTTCCCATATATGTCAAAAGGGAAGATTGAGCGTGCATTGAAGCACTTGGAAGAAGAAGGGATCCTTGTTACGGGAAATTACAACAAAATTGCCACAGATCGAACAAAATGGTATGCCCTTACGGTAAAGGGATATCAAGTTGTTCAGCATGAGAAGGAAGAAACGGAACAAAATGAGAAATGCATTTCTCAAAATCAAGAAATGGATTCCCCAGATTTAAGAAATGCAATTCCTAAAAATGAGGAACCAATACCATATATAAACACAGATAATAAACCAGATAATAAAACTACAGAATCAAAAGATTCTGTTCGTCAGACCGATGTCCGACGTTCCACAAGGACGGATCAGGATGTGGCAGAAGTGATTGCCTTGTGGAATCAATTGGCTGATATCGGGATAAATCCGGTAAAAGGTATCTCATCGAGTTCAAAACGGTATAAAAACCTAAAGGCACGGATACGGCAATATGGCATTGAGCCTGTGAAAGAAGCGGTTGAACAAATTCGGCACAGCGCATTTCTGCAAGGCAAAAACAAAAATGGCTGGTGCATTACTTTCGACTGGTTTGTTCTTCCGAACAATTTTCCTAAAGTGCTGGAGGGCAATTATGCAAACAAAGGAGTGACGAGTGATGGAAGACATAAGACGGGTGGCACAAAATATCATGCAGGAGATTACTACGGAGAGGGAGCAGTCTCGTTTGACGGATTCCAAGATATCCAGTGAGGTGTGCCCAAAGTGTCACGGTTTGGGAGTGATTTTTTATAACCGCGGCAATTATGAGTACGCCAAAGATTGTGATTGCGGCATTAATCAGCGGAAAGAAGAGCAGAGCCGCCTCACATTTGCGGAAATCCCGAAGACATTTGAAGAGGTGTCGCTTCAAAATTTCCGCTTTGATCTTTACCAGAGTGAAACTAGCAGAAATACCGCAATGGCGGCGGCAAAGGCAGTAAAGTTTTGGCTTGAAAACTGGCAGACAAACCAACAGAACGGCAAAGGATTGTACTTGTTTTCAGGCACGAAAGGCTCTGGAAAGACACGGATGGCGGTTAGTATCGCCAACTATCTTATCCGGCAAAAGAAGATATATGTGCGCTTTGCTACATCGCCCCAGATTATAAGCCATATAGCAGCATCTTGGGAAGATGGGGGAGAGGCGGCACTTCTTTCTAGCCTGGGAAAAGTCACGGTGTTGATTATCGATGATTTTGGCGCAGAACAGGTTAAGCCGTGGATCGCCGAAAAATTTTATCAGATAATCAACGAGAGGTACATAAATCGACGCATTACTATTTTCACATCAAATATGAGTTTGGACAATTTGGAATATGACGACCGCATTACGAATCGCATCAAGGAATGCAGCTATCTTATCCCATTTCCGGAAGAATCAGTCCGGGACAAAATCGCAGAAGACAACGCTAGACAGTTGCGTCTAGCAATTCAAAATTAAACCGCATCGGAAAACAATAACCCAAGAACAGAAATGAGAAGATGTTATCATGAACGATTTCATCAATGAAAGTAGCGTATCGGAAAAAGAACTGTTGAACTTCATTATGGATAATGGTATGATTGATTTAATAAACATAAAGCAACAGTTAGATATGCAAAAGAAGGAGCAAATATTACAGAATCACAAGCATAAGATCTGGCAGGGAAGCAACGGTAAGTGGCATACCTATATACCAGATCCAGTGAAAGGAAGAAAACTTATTAACCGATCTACACGAGAGGATGTTGAGCAGGCAATTATCGACAGTGAGCAGAGCGGTGATTCTTTCAAGGAAAGATTTGAAATTTGGATAAAACGGCAGGAAGACTGTGGAGTTAGTCCAAATACTGTTCGCCGATATCGTACGGATTACAATAGATTTTTTGCTGGAGAAGAAATTGAAAACATGGCTTTGAAAAACATTGATTCTGATTTTTTGGAGGCATTTTTTATTCGCAAGATCAAAGAGAAAAAAATCCCGTATCGTTCCGTACAAGGTATCTTCGGATATACGAGAGGGGTCTTTGAGAAGGCTCTTCGTGATAGAATCATCAAAGAAAATCCATGTAACTACGTTGATTTTAGATTGTGGAAAAAACATTGTTCTGACGAAAAAAAACGTCCACCAGCACGAAGTATCATAACAGAAGAAGAGATGGAGAAGTTTATGGAAGTGTTGCAGGAATCCATAAAACAAAATCCAGAGTATATCCAAAATTATGGAGTGATGCTTTCCGTTTATACTGGCATGCGTGTCGGAGAATTGGCTGCATTAAGATGGGAATGTGTATCTTTCAAGGATAAATACATTCTTGTTAATAAGTCTGAAAAAATCAATCTTGACACCAATGAGACCTATCTTGACAAAACAAAAACGGGAAAGATACGTTATGTTCCTCTAATGGATGAAGCGGCAGAACTATTGAGGCATGTTCGTAAAATCCAATTAAAAAATGGATGGAACAGTGAGTTCATTTTTGCTAATGAAAACGGGCGTGTTTCAGCAGCGGCAATTTCGGGCTGTATTCGTCGACGTTGTCATACTGCTGGACTGGGTGAAAAGAGCATCTCATCTATGAGGAAAACATTTAACTCAAAACTGCGTTGTAGTGGAGTGTCTGCGGTTGTGGCTGCATCTATCCTGGGACATTCGCCAAGAGTGAACGAAATGAATTATACTTTTGACGTTGCCCAGATGGAATATAAACTGCAACTCGTAAACAATGCGATGTTGAAAAAAAATAATTTTGCTTAAATTTTCGATTACTTTATGATTATTTGCTGATTATTCGTCGGCAAATTACCGAAATATCGTACGTTGTGGATTCGATAAAGGTTCGAATCCCTCCGTCTCCGTTGTTTAAAAATCTTGTTGACATTTGAAAAAAATGTGATATACTGATTTTTAGATAAGAAATATATCGAAACCGATGAGCAAGAGTAAGTAAAAGTGAAACATTGTTTTCAGAGAGCTGCAGGTGGGTGCGATGCAGCAGCAATATCATTTTGAATGGACTTGTGAGGGCAGCTTGAAAGAGTATCGAGTAGACGCTGACGGAAACCTGTACCGTTAACAACAGGAGTGCATGGTGGTGCATGATGAGTGGGTTATACCGATTAGCCAATAAGGGTGGTACCGCAGAAGTTGATAGCTTTTGTCCCTGTTCTAGTGATAGAACAAGTGACAGAGGCTTTTTTTATTGCTTTAGCGTAACTATTCAGGACGCCTCAGGTATCGCACAATCGGACAATCTCTTTTGCACACATCGTAGCAATAAACAAAAAGGAGATGTTTACGATGTTGTTAGAAAAAATTGAAAAATATGTGGCGGATTATGATGTGATTCCGGTAAAAAAAGAAATTTATGCGGATCTCGTGACGCCCATTGCGTTATTGCAGAAAATTGCAGCAAAGAAAAAACGTTTTTACCTTCTCGAAAGTGTAGAAGGAGGAGAAAAGTGGGGACGTTATTCTTTCCTTGGCTACGATCCGGTGATGCGGGTATCCTGCTTCCGGGATAAGGTCGAGATCGAAGAAAAGGGAGAAAAAAAGACAATCACCACAAACGATTCGTTTCAGGTGATCCGGGATATTTTAAAGCGGTATCGTTCGCCGAAGATTGAAGATATGCCGCCGTTTACGGGAGGATTTGTTGGATATTTTGCCTATGCCATGATTGAGCATGCAGAGCCGGTGTTAAATATCAAGCGAGGCGAATTTAACGATTACGATCTGATGCTTTTTGATAAAGTGATTGCGTACGATCAATTGAAACAAAAGATCATTGTCGTAGGAAATGTAAAGACCAAAGGGGATTTGCAGCAAAATCTGCAAAAGGCAGAAAAAGAGATTGATGACATTATCACTATGATTCAGGAGGAGACGAAATTACCGGAATTTCCTTCTTATGACAAAGTGAAATTTGAATGTAATGTATCTGAAAAAGAATATGAAGATATCGTCGAGAAGACAAAAGAATATATCCACGATGGAGATATTTTCCAGGCAGTAATTTCCAGACGATTTGTCAGCCCTTACGAGGGAAGCCTGATTCAGCCGTATCGTGTGCTTCGAACGACAAATTCTTCCCCGTACATGGTTTATATGAACTTAGATGATGTGGAAATCATGAGTACCTCGCCGGAGACGCTGGTTCGTTTGCAGGATGGAAGATTGACGACATTCCCGGTCGCAGGATCCAGACCGAGAGGAAAAGATGAAGCGGAAGACGAAGCTCTTGTTAAAGATCTTCTCAGTGATGAAAAAGAATTGTCAGAGCACAATATGCTCGTGGATCTGGGACGAAACGATCTGGGACGTATCGCAGAATTTGGTACCGTGGATGTAACAAAATATATGATGATCCACAAATATTCGAAGATCATGCATATTTGTTCTCAGGTGGAAGCCGATATCCGAAAAGATGCGGATGCTCTGGATGCTGTAAAATCCGTGCTGCCGGCCGGAACGTTATCCGGAGCACCAAAGATCCGAGCTTGTGAGATCATTGACGAACTGGAAAGTGAGCCGCGTGGAATTTACGGAGGAGCACTTGGTTATCTTGATTTCAGCGGAAACTTAGATACCTGTATCGCCATTCGTATGGCAGTAAAAAAAGACGGAAAAGTCTATGTGCAGGCAGGAGGCGGTATCGTCGCCGACAGCCAGCCGAGACTGGAATATGAAGAGTCCGGCAACAAAGCAAGGGCAGTGATCGACGCAATACAAAATGCAGGAAAAGATATGACAGGAGGTTTGATGATATGATTCTCTTAATTGACAATTATGACAGTTTTTCCTATAACCTCGTTCAGTTGATCGGGGAGATCAATCCGGATATCAAAGTAATCCGAAACGATGAAAAGACCGTGGAGGAAATCCGGGCGATGAAACCAAGTCATATCATTTTATCGCCGGGACCGGGATATCCGAAAGATGCCGGTGTATGTGAAGAGGTGATCCGCAGTCTTGGCGGCGAGATCCCTATTCTGGGCGTGTGCCTGGGACATCAGGCAATCTGTGAAGTATTTGGAGCCACCATCTGTCATGCCAAACAATTGATGCATGGAAAAAAGAGCAATGTAAAAATTGATACCGAAGATCCTATTTTCCAGAATCTTCCGGAACGGATCGATGTGGCGAGATATCATTCCCTGATTGCAGACATTGACACAGTTCCGGAGGAACTTAAAGTCATTTCGGTGGATGACAATCAGGAAGTAATGGCAGTAAAACACAGAGAAAAAAAGATTTATGGATTACAGTTTCATCCGGAATCAATTCTGACGCCGGATGGCAGAGTGATCTTAAACAATTTTTTAAAAACAATATAATTTCAAGGAGGCATTTATCATGGTAATCAAAGAGGCAATTCATGAAGTGATTAATGGAAAAGATTTAAGTTATGAGATGGCACAGGGTGCGATGAAAGAAATTATGTCAGGGGAAGCATCCCAGATATTGATGGCAACCTATCTTACGGCACTTCGTATGAAAGGCGAAACCATTACAGAGATTACAGCATCTGCGCAGGCCATGCGTGATCTTGGTGTACATTTGACACCGGACTATGATGTCCTTGAAATCGTAGGAACCGGCGGAGATGAAGTGGGAACATTTAACATTTCCACCACATCCGCATTTGTTATCGCGGCGGCAGGAATCCCGGTGGCAAAACATGGAAACCGAAGTGTATCCAGTAAAAGTGGTGCCGCAGACGTGCTCGAAAGCCTGGGAGCAGATATTACGATTGATGATAAAAAAAGCAAAGAAGTTCTTGATAAAGTAAAAATGAGTTTCTTATTTGCGCAGTATTATCATTCTTCCATGAAAAATGTCGGCCCGGTTCGTAAAGAAATGGGAGAGCGTACGATATTTAACATCCTTGGTCCACTTACGAACCCTGCAAATGCAAGCATTCAGCTTTTGGGTGTATATAACAACGATCTGGTTGAAAAACTGGCAGAAGTATTGAAAAATCTTGGCGTAAAACGAGGCATGGCAGTTTGTGGAAACGACGGACTTGACGAGATCACGCTTACCGGTCCGACACATTGCTGCGAGATCCATGACGGCGGCTTGACATCCTTTGATATCACACCGGAACAATTCGGATTTGAAACCTGTGATCTGAAAGAACTGATCGGAGGAACGCCACAGGAAAATGCACAGATTACAAGAGATATCTTGTCCGGAAAAGAAACCGGCGCAAAGAGAAATGTAATCTTGATGAATGCCGGAATTGCTATTTATCTTGGAAAAGAGGGCATTACGATGGAAGAAGGAGTCGCTATCGCAAAAGAAATGATCGACAGCGGAAAGGCTCTTGAGAAACTGGAAGAATTTGTAAAAGAAACCAATGCCTGAGTAAGGCAGGGAGGAATCTTATGATTTTAGATGAGATCGCAGCAAAGACAAGAGAGCGGGTAGCGCGGTGCAAAGAGAACGTCAGCCCGGAAGAGATGAAAAAAAAGGCACTTTCTCTGCCGGCAGAGACGGGTTTTCCTTTTGAAAAACAATTGAAAAAGGACGGTGTTTCCTTTATCTGCGAGATAAAAAAAGCGTCTCCTTCCAAAGGCGTGATCGCAGAGCAGTTTGCTTATCTTGACATTGCGGCTGAATACGAGAAAATTGGTGCTGACTGCATTTCGGTATTGACAGAACCGGATTATTTCATGGGAAGTACCGAATATTTGAAAGAAATTCATGAAAAAGTAGATATTCCTCTGCTTCGGAAAGATTTTACCGTGGATGAGTATATGATTTATGAGGCAAAGACGATCGGAGCGAGTGCAGTGCTTTTAATTTGTTCTCTTTTGGACGAGGAGACTCTTCGCGAGTGGATCGCACTGAGCCATAGTCTGGGACTTTCGGCATTGGTGGAGGCACATGACGAAGAAGAGATTCAGATGGCGGTACGCACCGGAGCAAGGATCATCGGCGTCAATAACCGCAATTTGAAGACGTTTGAAGTAGACATCAATAATTGCATTCGTCAGAGAAAGCACATTCCTTCGGATATTTTATTCGTGGCAGAAAGCGGAATCAAATCCAGAGAGGACATTGCCGCGTTGGAAAAAGGCGGTGTCGATGGTGTTTTGATCGGGGAAACACTGATGCGGAGCCCGGATAAAGCAGCGACACTGCGTCAGCTGAAAGGACGGTAATGCCATGAAATTAAAGTTTTGCGGCATACGCAGACCCGAGGATGTCGCCTATGTGAACGAAGTAAAACCGGATTTTGCGGGATTTATCTTTGCCAATACCCGGCGAAAGATTACGTTGGAACAGGCAGTCAAGTTTCGGTCCCAGATATTGCCGGAGATTCCGGTGGTTGGTGTATTTGTCAATGAGACTCCGGAAACAATCATTCACTACATTAAAGAAAAAGCAATCGATATGGTTCAGCTTCACGGAGATGAGACCAATGATGAAATTCTTAAGATTAAGGAAGCGACAGAGGCTGAGATAATTAAAGCCGTCCGTGCCAAAGATGTGGAAAGCATTCGAAAGGCCGATGCGATGGATTGTGATTATCTGCTGATCGATGCTTACCAGCCCGGAGTGTATGGTGGAACCGGGAATGTTTTTGACTGGACCATGATTCCGGAAGACCTGCATCATCCGTTTTTTCTGGCAGGTGGTCTGAATGCCGCCAATGTACGGCAGGCGATGCAGCAGGTGCCGGCCTATGCTCTGGATATCAGTAGTGGAATTGAAACAGAAGGATGTAAAGATTTGGAAAAAATGAAAGAAATTAAGAAGATTGGAGATGAAAGTAATGTCGAAATCTAGAGGACGTTTTGGTATTCACGGGGGACAATATATCCCGGAAACACTGATGAATGCCGTAATCGAATTGGAACAGGCATATCGAAAATATAAGGAGGATCCGGATTTTGTACGAGAGTTCAATGAAATGCTGGCAACTTATGTAGGCCGACCATCCCTTTTGTACTATGCGGATCGTATGACAAAAGATCTGGGAGGCGCGAAGATTTATCTGAAACGAGAAGATCTGAACCATACCGGATCTCATAAATTGAACAATGCTCTTGGCCAGGCGCTGCTGGCAAAACGAATGGGTAAAAAACGCCTGATCGCAGAGACAGGAGCCGGACAGCATGGTGTGGCAACAGCTACGATCGCAGCCTTTCTAGGAATGGAATGTGAAGTGTTTATGGGAAAAGAAGATACCGAGCGACAGGCATTGAATGTATATCGTATGGAGCTTTTGGGCGCGAAGGTGCATGCGGTGACAAGTGGAACACAGACACTGAAAGATGCCGTGAATGAGACCCTTCGTGAGTGGACTAACCGCATCGACGATACACATTATGTGATTGGTTCGGTTATGGGACCGGCACCGTTTCCGGAAATTGTAAGAGATTTCCAGAGTGTTATCGGAAAAGAGATTAAATCCCAGTTGATGGAACGGGAAGGAAAACTTCCGGATGCTGTCATTGCCTGCGTCGGTGGCGGAAGCAATGCGATGGGAGCCTTTTATGATTTTATTCCGGATGAATCGGTACAGCTGATCGGATGTGAAGCTGCCGGACATGGGGTAAATACAGATAAGAACGCAGCGACGATCGCCAATGGAACATTGGGCGTATTTCATGGTATGAAATCTTATTTCTGCCAGGATGAATATGGACAGATCGCACCGGTATATTCGATCTCGGCCGGACTGGACTATCCGGGAATCGGGCCGGAACATGCACATCTTCATGATATCGGACGTGCCCAGTATGTGCCGATCACAGACGAAGAAGCCGTTTCTGCCTTTGAATATTTGTCAAGAATCGAGGGAATCATCCCTGCGATCGAGAGTTCCCATGCTCTGGCATATGCGAGAAAACTGGCTCCGACGATGAACCAAGATCAGATTATTGTAGTAAATATTTCAGGACGTGGCGACAAAGATGTGGCAGCCATTGCAAGATACAGGGGGGTCGAACTTTATGAGTAAGATAGCACAGGCTTTTGATCATGGAAAAGCATTTATACCATTTGTAACAGCAGGAGATCCGGACTTAGATACCACCAAAGAGCTTCTTCCGGTTCTGCAGGAAAGCGGCGCAGATCTGATTGAGATCGGAATCCCATTTTCGGATCCGGTCGCAGAAGGTATTGTCATTCAGAAAGCCGACGAGAGAGCTTTGGCGGCAGGAACGACGACCGACAAAATCTTTGATATGGTAGAATCCATTCAGGATAAAATGCACGTTCCCATGGTGTTTATGACATATGCAAATGTAATTTTTGTTTACGGCATTGAAAAATTTGCCAAACGTTCCAAAGAAATCGGCATGAGTGGCGTAATCATTCCGGATGTTCCGTTTGAAGAGAAAGAAGAAATGGATTCCGTCTTTTCCCAATACGATCTGAATGTCATTTCCCTGATCGCACCGACGTCTCATGACCGTATTCAGGCGATTGCAGCAGAGGCGAAGGGATTCGTATACTGCGTATCGAGTCTCGGCGTAACAGGTATGCGCAGCACGATCAATAAAGGTGTTGCGCAGATGATCGAGCAGGTAAAGAAGACAAAAGACATCCCATGTGCCATCGGATTTGGAATTTCCACGCCGGAGCAGGCAAAAGAAATGTCAGAATTTTCGGATGGCGTGATCGTAGGAAGTGCCATTGTAAAACTGGTTGAAACCTATGGAAAAGAGTGCATTAAACCGGTTTCCGAGTATGTGAAGAGCATGAAAGAAGCAATTTCTTAAAATCGTGAACAAAAATTCACTTTTATTTTCTCAAAAAGTGTGATAGAATGAGTATTAACGTTAAGTTATTAGGAGGAAAACGAAGTGAAAAGACGAGCAGTTATTTTAAGTATGGTATTATCCGCTTCTTTGGTGCTTACAGGATGTTCCTGGAGCGAAATAAAGAGCAAATTTACAGGAGAAGATTCCAGCACGACATCAACCGCATCGCAGGACGATGATTACGTTGCGTCGGAGTGTGTGACAATTCCTGAATATAAAGGAATTGAGGTAGATTGTACTGTGTCGGATGATGAAGTACAGTCCCAGTTAGATTCCTTTGTAAGTCAGAACTCTACGGAGAAGAAGATTAAAAAAGGAAAATGTAAAAAAGGTGACACGGTAAATATTGATTATGAAGGAAAGACCGATGGCAAAGCTTTTGAAGGCGGAAGTGCTTCCGGAAGTGCCATTACGCTTGGATCTTCCGGATTTATTGATGGATTTGATGATGGTGTGATCGGTATGAAGCCGGGCGAAACCAAAGATCTCAACCTCAAATTCCCGGATGACTACACCAATAATAAAGATCTTGCCGGAAAAGCAGCGGTATTTACGGTGACTTTGAATTACATTTCAAAGACAAAAACACCAAAACTGACAGACAAGCTGGTATCTGAAAAGACCGAGTACAAAACGATTGAAGAATACAAAAAGTCTATCCGTGAAGACTTGAAGAAGGAAAAGAAAGATGGTGCAGGATCTACCGCTTATGGTCAAGTGGAAGATAAAGCTGAAGTGAAGAAATATCCGGATTCTCTCGTGAATACGGCAAGTTCCCAGCTCGATGCTTACTATCGTTACACGGCAAAACAGTATGGTTTTGATGATTTTAATACGTTCCTGACACAGGCCGGTATGACAGAAGATACCTATAAAGAGCAGTTAACACAGGCGGCGCAGGGCATTGCAAAAACGCAGCTTTTGACAGAGGCGATTGCAGAAAAAGAAGGCATCACGGTTACCGATGATGAGATTACGGAAGAGATGCAGAAAGTGGAAGAGCAGGGAGGAACCGTAGACGAATTGAAGAAAAACTTCAAAGAACTTTACGGTGACGTGATCTCGATTGAAAAATATTATAAGATCACATTACTTACCAATAAAGTCATCGATATGGTCGGCGAAAACGCTAAGATCAAAGAATAATAGAAAATCAACGAAGAGATTTCAAACTGTCTAAGCAAAAATATTTTGTTTAGGCAGTTTTTTTTATAAACAAACTATTGCAGGAAGTTCAAAAAAATGATAAAATGAATCTGTATATTTTATAAATAAAAAGTAACTGAATTGTTACGTAAAATGTTAATTAACAAGAAAAGGAGACTGACTATGAAAAAGAAACCGAGAATTGTGAAGCGGATTCTCAGTGTTGCGCTGGCGGCAGCCCTTCTGACAACAAGTGCACAGATCGCTGCGATTCCGTCTCATGTCGTTCTGGCGGCACCAGGTAATATTGAAACGGGAGTTCCACTTGGGGACACAAATGTAAAGGATCAAAATGTACTTACTTTTTACAAGATTATTGCCAATGCTGTTTTCTACGCAGGAAATACGGAGGCGGATAATCAGGAGGAAGCAAAACAGGTTCTTGAGTATATCGGAACACATACAGCAGAAGAGGTTCTTGCTCAATACAAAAATAATGCTACCTATACAAGAGCAGTAGCCGGAACATTTTTGAGTGCATACACCGGAAAGATTGATTTTGGTAACATGAAGGTTTCCAGTATTGAGGGAATCGGATGGGCACAGAAGGCAAGTGAGATTAACTTGTCCAAGGTTACTTTTTCAACAGGAGCAGATATTAAAGTGATTCCGGAGGGCGAGTTTAAAAACTGTACGGGACTGGTGAAAATTGTCCTTCCGGGAACAATAACTACGATAGAAGCGAATGCTTTCGAAAATTGTTCCGCCCTTACAACATTAGGAATTGGGACGTCAAATGATGAGGTGGTTGATCTTACTAAGGTTACTAAGGTAGGAGTCACCGCGTTTGGAAACTGTTCTGCAATTGAAACGGTAGAGTTTGGAAAATATGCCACACGTTCTACAAAACTTGAATTAAAAGGACAGGCATTTGTAAACTGTACTTCCTTGCAAAAAGTGGAAATTCCAATTCAGGATGCATTGAAAATCGGTACAGGTGCGTTTGAGAACTGTTCCGGATTGATGGAAGTTGGACTTGAAGAGGGTCTTCAATATATCGGAAATTCCGTTTTCAAGGGTGCAGGAGCTGATACAGCGGATGGAGATGCAGCGAAGTTTTATGTCATTGGAGAGGGAACCAAAGATTATTCCTATCTTCCAAAGACCATCACCTATATCGGGGATAATGCATTTCAGGAAAGTTTTATCAAGAAGATGAATCTGTCTCCTTGTACAAAATTGAAAAAAATTAACAAATCGGCATTTACCGGAGCTAATTTTCAGTATGGCGACGATATCGATTTAGAGAATCTCACGGACAATCAGAAAGAGAATCTGTATAAGGAATATACGATTGTGCTTCCCGAGTCGCTTACAAGCATCGGAGAAGAAGCATTCCATAAATGTGGAATTACGTATATAGATATTCCAAAATCTTGTACAGATGTAGGAAAATCAGCATTTTCCGAAAGCTATCTGATTGGTATGAAACTGCCGAATACCATCACAACGATAAAAGAGGGAACATTTTACCGTTGCCACTATCTGTATGGCACAAAAATCGAAATTCCAGCGGATGCAAAACTGCAGACGATTGAAACACTTGCCTTTTCAGAATGCTGGAAATTGTATACAACGTCGTTTTTGAAAAATTTGAAAAATTTGAAAACAATTGGAGAAAAAGCATTTTCCGCTTGTTATGTTTACAATATGGTTGGAACAAATTATATTACAAATAGCTGGAGTGAGCGGGAGGTTCTCTCCGGACTGAAAGAAGTAATCCTTCCGGATTGTGTTACAGAACTTGGAAAAGGAGCATTTTCCAATAACTATTATATGCAGACGGTTACACTGGGAAGTGGAATTGGAAATATTCCGGAATTGTGTTTTGGAAATGATTCCAAAGATAAGAGCAGTGGTGCACGTTTGGAAAAGGTGATTGTTTCAGATAAATTGGAAACAATTGGAGACAATGCGTTTGCAAATCAGTACAAACTGACAACATTGGGAACAAAAACAAAATTGGAAGAAGGAACGGTGCAGTTTGCCAATGGACTTGTATCTATTGGGGACAATGCATTTTTGAACTGTGGAAAATCATATGACAGTGCTTCCATGACGGCAGTCCGCATTATGGTTTTGCCGGGAAATGTAAAAACTAAATATAGTAACGGCGACTATGAATTTATTGTTGTAAAAAATGGTGAGCAGAAGTCAGAACATATCTATGTAGCTCCAAATGCAATCGTAGATCCGGCAACCGTGACGGATGCAGAGGGTTATGAGGATTACTATGTAGTGGCACAGCGTAAATATTATAATCCAAATGACGTTGTAAGTGCTTTGGACTCAAATAAAACCAATATTTCCGTTACCAATGTTTACGATACGACACAGTCGGCCTATGAAAATCGTCTGGTTGGTACGGGAAGTGTTTTTGATACTATGTATCTGGCAAAAGGAAGTGCCGTATCGGTGACACCGGAAACCGGAATGGTTGGAGCTTACATGCCGCCGGTTTTGAAGGAAATATATACAGAGGGAAATAATACAAATCAAAAGAGTGTTACTCTGGCATATGTTTTCGGAATGAAAAAACTGGTTATTCCGGATTCGTTAAAAGAAGATAATATCGGGGAAGCTGCATTTATGAACTGCTGCCGCCTCGAAAGTGTAAGACTGCCAAAAGCACTTACAGAGATTAAAAAAGATACATTCAATGGCTGTGGAGGAGAACAGGTTAATATTTTAGACCGATCCGATAAAGCCAAATTTAATGATTATTATGGACTCCGTACGATCAACATTCCGAATACGGTAACAAACATCGGAGATTCCGCCTTTATGAATTGTACGAATCTTGTTCTTGCGAATCCGCAGGGCGTGGGAAGTTCCTTCGGAACAGAAATCAAAACCATTGGAAAAAGTGCATTTTCCGGATGTTATTCTCTGGATGAAGTGGTATTCCCATCAAGCCTTCTTTCCATCGGAGCCAGCGCATTCGCAAAATGTGCCTTGATCGATAATACGAATCGAGAGATTTCGTATGCGAATAGTACAAAGAAAGTAAATTATAAAGTAAATTATAGTCAGTATGGAACAAAAGAAGTAAAAAAAGGTCTGCGTACCGTGGATTTTGTACGCGCCAGCAAATTGGAGAAAATCGGAAATAATGCATTCGAGCAGACAAATATTACTCAATTTGATATTTCCAAGACAAAGGTAACGGCGATTGAAACCGGACTTTTGAAACAATGTACCTTCCTGCAGAATGTTACGTTTAGTGACCTTACGGAGAGTATGGCTGCGGATGTTATGAAAGATGACCTTTATCTTGCGCAGCTGACAGCGCCAATTAGTTCTACACTGCAGGGAACTACAGTAAGCGGTCTTTATGGTACAGTAGGCGGAAGAGTGAGCACCTATCCGGCACTGATATTGAGACAGCCGGACGGAGAGGTCCAGCCGCTTCCGATTGACCGTGATTATGAATTGAAAATCAATGCGGTAAACGAAAAAACTCTTTATCCGGGAAGTACACCGACGATTTCTGTAATCGATGGTTCCAAAGAGACAGAGATTTATTCTGTAAAGGATGGAGAGGTTGTAACAAATGAATATCGCGGACTGAGTGCCAATGTGACGAAAGATACAAAAGGCAAGTACCATTTTGTTGTGAATGGGAAAGAATATATTGATAAGGAGAGCCCGGTTACTCTTCGCGTGAAGTTTACAACAGGACTTCAGATTCTTGAATCCAGTTCTTACTGGCAGAGTGCACAGCAGATTGATTATAAAGTCAGTGTTACAGATGTCATCACAGAAAAAGTATCATTGTCTGCTGAAGGAGATACTGCAGTAACGCAGAATCCAAATATGTTTGTGGAAGAAAATAATGAAAAAGTTCTGTACATTCCATCTACCGGTCAGGCAGCGACAAGTGGTGTCACTTTGACAGCGACGGTAGAACCGGCTGAGACAACGCAGGGATATACATGGGAGTCTTCTGATCCGGCATTGGTTGACTTTGTAGAAGGGACAGACAGTTTCAAGGACGGAAAAGCAGTTATTAAAATTAAGAGAGCGGATGTTTCAAGCAATGGAACGGCATTTATTACGATAAAATCAGGGTCAAAATCCGATCGTATTACTGTCGTATGCCAGACGTCTGCATCCGGTTTTGATACGGTTAAGACAAAAGGAGATAACCTGCCGGATAACCTGGTAACCAGTGCAAACAACCCATATGTCCTTCCAAATGGAAACGGTGGAAAAGACCAGCTTGACATTAAGCTGAAATATCCGGCTGGAACAGATCCTGCTTCTGAAGAACAGTTGATCTTTACTTCCTCGAACCCGGATATTATCTCCGTGGATCAGATGGGAAATCTGACAACGAAACAGGCGAGTGATGAGATTGTTGTGATTACGGTAACCGGCCGGGCAAGTGGAATCAGTAGAAAATTCTATTTCATGGTAACGGATGACCAGAATGTAAAAGCATCCGCTATCGAAATTGTCGGCAGTAATACGGTAAATGTTGGCGAATCCACTCAGTTGAATGTTAAAGTGAAACCGATCAATGCGGGTAATAAAGAAGTAGAATGGAAAGTAACTTACGGAGCCCAAGTTGTATCGGTGGATGAGCATGGAAATGTGACAGGCTTGAAAAAAGGAACCGCTAAGATCGTAGCGATTTCAAAAGAAAACAGTAATGTAAAGTCTTCTGAATTTACGGTTACCGTTTATGCACCGGCAAAATCAATTCAGATTTTGGATGCGCCGATTACATTGGAAGAAGGAAAAACGTATACCATTAATAAAACAACCAATGCTGCTTTGACAAGTGGTTATGTTGTAACACCAAATGATACAGAAGATACAGTGAAATGGGCAACAAGCAATCCGGGGGTTGCATCCATCACGACTTCCGGAACCCGTTTGACAATAAAAGCAGTATCTGCAGGAACCGCTGTTTTGACAGCAACGGCGACCTCAGGTGTTTCCGCTTCGATCAATGTAACCATTATTCCAAAGAAGGTAAATGTAACAGGCATCAGCATTACCAAAGAGGTAACCTTGAATGTTGGTCAGACACATACCTTGACACCGACCGTTCTTCCGGCAAATGCGAATGAAACCATTACGTATACGTATTCTACGAACAATGCCAAAGTGGCAATGGTAGATGCCAATGGTGTCATTCGTGCAGTTGGTCCGGGAATGGCGACAATTACAGCAAAAACAAATACAAATCGTTATGCAAGTTGTACGGTAACGGTAAAACAGCCGGCGAAGAGCATTCGTATTTACCTGAATAAACCAAATGTAAAGAAAGTGTATATGGCAAAAGGCCAGACGCTTTCCATAAAAGCAGAGAAGAATCCGCTGACAAGTACGGATACCATTTCTTATAAGACGAATAAAAAGAAAGTGGCTATTGTTTCTACATCCGGAACGATCACTGCGAAGAAGAAAGGAACGGCTAAGATCACCGTACAGGCTTCTTCCGGTAAAAAGGCAACGATTACAGTGGTGGTTTCTAAGAAACAGGTGAAAGCAAAGAAAGTAAAAGTAAAAGGACCTTCTACGATGAAACGGAAACAGATGAAGAAATTGACTGTTTCTCTTGTAAAAGCAAATTCTACCGATACGATCAGCTTTAGCAGCAGTAATTCGGCAATTGCTTCTGTAGATGCTTACGGAAATGTAAAAGCCATTAAAAAGGGTAAAGTAAAGATTACCGTACAGGCTTCTTCCGGAAAGAAAACTGTTAAGAAAATTAAAATTAAATAAGTAACATATCAGAAAACCTCCTTGCATATACTGTAACAGTTTAGCAAGGGGGTTTTTTTATGGACAATGAATATAATGTATATGAAGATATCAATACAAGAACCGGCGGAGAATTGTATCTGGGTATCGTAGGTCCGGTTCGCACCGGAAAAAGTACATTTATCAAAAATTTCATGGAACTGATGGTCATACCGGAAATGCAGGATGAAGCGGAAAAAATGCGTACCAGAGATGAACTGCCACAGTCTTCAGACGGAAAAACAATTATGACGACAGAGCCCAAATTTATTCCGAAAGAGGGAGCACAGGTCCAGATGCCAAGCGGGGAAAGTGGAAAAGTGCGTTTGATCGACTGTGTGGGTTTTGTTGTAAAAGATGCTGCCGGGTATCGGGAAGAAGAGAAAGAGCGGATGGTAAAAACACCGTGGTACGATGAAGAAATTCCGTTTACAAAAGCAGCGCAGATTGGAACAAGTAAAGTAATTCGCGAACATTCAAATATCGGAATTATCGTGACGACCGATGGGAGTTTTACAGAATTATCCAGAGAACAGTATATAGAGGGCGAAGAAAAAACAGTGGCAGAATGCAAAGCGGCAGGAAAGCCGACGATTATGATCTTGAACACCAGCGTACCACATCAGGAATCCACCAGAGAACTTGCTAAAAAATTACAGAAAAAATATGGAATCGGTGTTTTGGCAATGGATTGCAAAAATCTGAAAAAAGATGATGTATTTTTCATGATGGAAACAATATTAGCTGATTTTCCAATTGGTCAGATTCAGTTTTATTTTCCAAAATGGGTTGAATTTTTAGACCGCGATCACTGGCTGAAAAAGGATCTGATGACAAAGTGTCTGGAAATGCTTAAAAATATGCACGTCATGCGCGATGTCAATAAAGATACGGTAACACTGGATGCCGACTATGTAAAAGGAATCTATATTCAGGATAAGCAGATGCAGAATGGTGAAATCCATGTCGCCATCGAGTTTGAAGAACAATATTATTATGAAATTTTAAGTGATTTGATCGGCACGCCGATTTCCGGTGAATATGAGCTGATTGCGACGTTAAAAGAACTTGCCGGAAAGAGAGCGGAATATCAAAGCATAGAGACAGCGTGCCAGCAGGTAAAGGGCCGTGGTTATGGCATCGTCACTCCGACGATGGAAGAAATTGAGATCGCCGAACCGGAACTGATCAAGCATGGAAACAAATACGGCGTAAAGATCCGGGCTATCTGTCCGTCGCTGCATTTGATCCAGGCAAACATTGAGACGGAGATCGCACCAATCGTGGGAAGTGAGGAACAGGCAAAAGATCTGATCGAGTACATCGAAAAAAATGGAAAAGAAAATCCCGATGGGATTTTTGATACCAATATTTTCGGAAAAACGATCCGTCAGCTGGTGGATGATGGAATCCTAAATAAGGTAAATCGTTTAACGGAAGAAAGTCAGGTAAAGCTGCAGGATACGATCCAAAAAGTGGTAAATGATTCCAATGGCGGTTTGGTGTGCATTATTATATAAAAAAGGTAACCGGCGGTGCAGGATAGTAGTTTCCTGTACCGCCGGCTTCTTATATTTATTATTAAGAGAAAATTGGTTTTATTTGTTGGAGCGTCTCCAGATATGCATACTTTCGGCTTCTTTGATCAGCTCATCGCGGAAATCCGGATGAGCGACGGAGATAATAGCCTCTGCTTTCTGCCAGGTAGAAAGACCTTTCAGGTTTACTTTACCATATTCCGTAACAAAGTAGTGGATGTTTGCACGTGTATCAGTAACAATAGATCCATTGGCTAACGTTGGACGGATACGGGAAACTTTTTCACCCTGTTTGTTTGTGAATGTGGAAGAGCAGCAGATGAAACTCTTTCCGCCTTTGGAGAGGTAAGCACCAAGAACGAAATCAAGCTGTCCACCGGCGCCGCTGATATTTTTGATCCCGGCACTTTCTGCATTTACCTGTCCATAGAGGTCAATGTCTACGGTATTATTAATGGAGATAAAGTTATCCAATGCGGAAATGGAGCGGATGTCGTTTGTATAATCGACGGGAGCACTCATACATTCCGGATTGTCATTTAAGTAATCATACATTTTCTTTGTACCGGCACCGAAAGCGTAAGTTTGACGATAGCGGTCAATGTTTTTCTTTGCTCCGGTAATCTTTCCGGCTTTTGCAATATCGACAAAGGCATCAACGTACATTTCTGTATGTACACCAAGATCTTTCAGATCAGATTCAGCAATCATCGTACCAACAGCATTTGGCATACCGCCGATACCGAGCTGGAGACAAGCACCATCCGGAATTTCTTCTACAATCAATTTGGCAACAGCTTGATCGACATTGGTAGCAGCAGCGCCGCCGCCCATTTCAGCGATAGATGGGTTGTCACCTTCCACAATCATATCAACATTGGAAATATGAATGCCGTTTTCAGAGCCGCCAAGACAGCGAGGCATATTTTCGTTGACCTCGACAATGATCACTTCTGCACGTTCACAGCAGGCAGCCAGATGAGAAGCACTTGGACCAAAATTAAAATATCCATGTTCGTCCATCGGAGATACCTGGAAAATTGCTACACGGGAAGGACAACTCAAGTCGCGGTAATAACGTGGAAGTTCCGAATAACGGATCGGAGAGTAGAAAGAAAATCCTTGTGCAACAGCTTTTCTTTCGATGCCTCCCATGTGCCAGGAATTCCATGTCATATGCGCAGCAGGATCTTCAATCTGAAAAATTTCAGGAACCCACATCAAGATTCCACCGCGGAAATTTACATTCTCAAGGGATGGCAGCCGTTTTGCTACTTCTTTATCCACGGCAACCGGGGTGTTGACACACCAGCCGTAATCGACCCAGTCACCGGATTGAATAACGTTTGCAGCAGAAGCTGCTGTCGTAAGTTTGTTTTGATACATCTGTTGGTAATCCATAATAAAGACGCCTCCTAATTATTTAAGTTACATGGTAACTAAGACTTTGATATTATTTTAACATTTATGAAAAGGAGGGTCAAGGGGAAAGATTTGCAAAAAAAGATTGATAATTATTTGACAATAGGGGGGATTGGTGTTATTATGTATTTGTTGCTTGGTAAGATGGATTGTTAAAAAAATAACAATGTAGTCGTTTTTTGCCAGGTTCAAAATACAATTCGATGCAGAATGGAGCATATTATGGTAAAAGCAGTTTACCCCGGAAGTTTTGACCCGGTTACTTATGGACATCTGGATATTATTGAAAGAGCTTCGAAAGTAGTGGATGAAGTGATCGTTGCTGTTTTGGTTAACAGTGGAAAAAATCCATTGTTTTCGATGGATGAGCGGGTAGAGATGCTCAAAGAGGCGACGAAAGATTTTGATAATGTTCGTGTTGAGACATTTCAGGGACTGACCGTAGATTTTGCAAAGGATGCCGGAGCCAAAGTGATGGTTCGCGGACTTCGGGCGGTATCGGATTTTGAATCGGAAATGCAGATTGCACAGACAAATCACAGTCTGAATCCGGAAATCGATACGATGTTTTTTACCACTAGCTTGGAGTATGCATTTTTGAGTTCGACGATCGTGAGGGAAGTAGCATCCTATGGTTCGGATGTTTCACAGTTTGTGCCCGCGGTTGTTGAAAAAAAATTAAAAGAAAAGTTTCATAAATAATAATTCATGTTTATAAACCGGATTTTATCCGGCTGCAATATAAAAAATCAAGAAATGACAAAAACAAGGAGGATACATATTATGTCTAAAAAAGTAGTATTAGCAGGCGCATGTCGTACTGCCATCGGTACAATGGGTGGAAGCCTTAGTACAACACCAGCACCAGTACTGGGATCTATTGTAATCAAAGAAGCTTTGGAGAGAGCCGGAGTACCAGCAGATCAGGTAGATCATGTTTACATGGGTTGTGTAATCCAGGCAGGTCTTGGACAGAACGTTGCACGTCAGGCGTCTATTAATGCAGGACTTCCAATTGAGACACCTGCAGTAACTGTAAACGTTGTTTGTGGTTCCGGTTTGAACTGTGTAAATATGGCAGCACAGATGATTCAGGTAGGAGATGCAGATATCGTAGTAGCAGGTGGTATGGAAAACATGTCCATGGCTCCATATGCTTTGAAACAGGCTCGTTTCGGATATCGTATGAACAACAATACCATTATTGATACAATGGTAAACGATGCTCTTTGGGATGCATTCAATGATTATCATATGATTCAGACAGCAGATAATATTTGTAAGGATCCAAGATGGAACCTGACACGTGAAGAACTGGATGAGTTTGCTGTAGCAAGCCAGGCAAAAGCTGTAGCTGCTCAGGAAGCTGGTAGATTCGATGATGAGATCGTACCAGTTGAAGTTAAGAAGAAAAAAGAAACAATTATCTTTAACAAAGATGAGGGACCACGTCCTGGAACAACGATGGAAGGACTTGCAAAACTTCGTCCAATCAACAAAGACGGTTTTGTTACCGCTGGTAACGCTTCCGGAATCAATGATGGTGCAGCAGCTATCGTTGTTATGAGCGAAGAAAAAGCAAAAGAACTTGGTGTAAAACCTATGGCTACTTTCGTAGCAGGTGCTCTTGGCGGTGTTGATCCTAAGATCATGGGTATCGGACCGGTTGCATCTACAAAGAAAGTTCTTGCTAAGACAGGCATGAGCATCGATGACTTTGATCTTATCGAAGCAAATGAAGCATTTGCAGCACAGTCTGTAGCAGTAGGAAGAGAACTTGGTTTTGATCTCAGTAAATTGAATGTAAATGGTGGTGCGATTGCACTTGGACATCCAGTAGGAGCTTCCGGATGCCGTATCCTTGTAACACTTCTTCATGAGATGCAGAAACGTGATGCAAAGAAAGGTCTTGCAACACTTTGTATCGGTGGAGGAATGGGATGCTCTACAATCGTAGAACGTGACTAATTTCTGAAAAAACAGTACAGAAAGGAGAGTTCCCAAAATGGAATTCATTACGTATGAAGTAGAAGACAAAGTTGGTATTATTACCATTAACCGTCCGAAAGCATTGAACGCTTTGAACAGCCAGGTGCTGGATGAGCTGGGTGCTACATTGGATGGTGTAGATCTTGATGTGATTCGCTGTCTGATTCTTACTGGTGCCGGAGAGAAATCTTTTGTAGCCGGTGCAGATATCGGAGAGATGAGCACATTGACAAAAGCAGAAGGAGAAGCTTTCGGTAAAAAAGGAAATGATGTATTCCGCAAACTTGAAACTTTCCCTATCCCTGTTATCGCAGCAGTAAACGGATTTGCCCTTGGTGGTGGATGCGAGATCTCCATGAGCTGTGACATCCGTATCTGTTCTGAAAATGCTGTATTTGGCCAGCCGGAAGCAGGTCTTGGTATCACTCCTGGATTTGGTGGAACACAGCGTCTTGCTCGTGTCATCCCTGTAGGAATGGCAAAACAGATGATCTACACAGCACGCAACATTAAAGCTGAGGAAGCATACCGCGTAGGTCTTGTAAATGCGGTATATCCTTTGGAAGAGCTTATGCCGGCAGCAAAGAAAATGGCTGCAGGTATTGCTATGCAGGCTCCGATCGCTGTTCGTAACTGCAAGAAAGCAATCAATGAAGGACTTCAGGTTGATATGGATCAGGCAATCGTGATCGAAGAGAAACTCTTCGGTGACTGCTTCGAGACAGAAGACCAGAAAGCAGGAATGGGTAACTTCCTTGAGAAAGACAAAGAGAAAAAACTCAAAGTAGTTCCTTTCCAGAATAAATAATTTAGCATGAAATAATAACTTTCCGGACCGGCTCTGTCCGGTTCGGAGAATAAAAAAAACGGAGGTATGTATCAATGAAAGTTGGCGTTATTGGTGCTGGAACAATGGGTTCCGGAATTGCTCAGGCATTTGCTCAGACAGAAGGTTATGAAGTTTGCTTGTGTGATATTAATGATGAATTTGCTGCAAACGGTAAAAACAAAATTGCAAAAGGTTTTGAAAAACGTATTGCAAAAGGAAAAATGGATCAGGCTGCTGCAGACAGCATCCTTGCTAAGATCACAACAGGTACAAAAGAAATCTGTACAGACTGTGATTTGATCGTAGAGGCAGCTCTTGAGGTAATGGATGTTAAGAAACAGACATTCAAAGAACTTCAGGATATCGTAAAGAAAGATTGTATGTTTGCTACAAACACATCTTCCCTTTCTATCACAGAGATCGGTGCAGGACTGGATCGTCCGGTTATCGGTATGCACTTCTTCAACCCAGCTCCAGTTATGAAGCTGATCGAAGTTATCGCAGGTGAGAATACACCAGACGAGATGGTTGAGAAAATCGTTGCAATTTCTAAAGAAATCGGCAAAACACCGGTAGAAGTAAAAGAAGCAGCTGGATTTGTTGTAAACCGTATTTTGATCCCTATGATCAACGAAGCAGTTGGCATCTATGCTGACGGTGTAGCTTCTGTTGAAGGTATTGATACAGCAATGCAGCTTGGTGCAAACCACCCAATGGGACCTCTTGCACTTGGCGATTTGGTAGGTCTTGATATCTGCCTTGCTATCATGGAAGTACTTCAGGCTGAGACAGGTGATCCTAAATACCGTCCTCATCCATTGCTTCGCAAGATGGTTCGTGCAGGAAAACTCGGAAGAAAAACTGGTATCGGATTCTACGATTACAGCAAATAATTTCGGTGGATATAGGATCCATCAAATATACAGAAAGGCGGTTCATTAATAATGGATTTTACTTTAGATCAGAAACATGAAATGGCGAGAACGTTGTTCAAAGATTTCGCTGAAAATGAAGCAAAGCCGTTGGCACAGGAAACAGATGAAACAGAAGTTTTCCCACAGTCTACGGTAGACAAAATGGGTAAATATGGATTTATGGGAATTCCGGTGCCAAAGCAGTATGGTGGACAGGGATGCGACATTTTGACCTATGTAATGTGCGTAGAGGAACTTTCAAAAGTCTGCGGTACAACAGGTGTTATCGTATCTGCACATACAAGTCTTTGCTGTGATCCAATCCTTACTTATGGTACAGAAGAGCAGAAGCAGAAATACCTTCCACCTCTTTGCAATGGTGAAAAACTTGGTGCTTTCGCATTGACAGAGCCAGGTGCCGGCACCGATGCTCAGGGAGCACAGACAAAAGCTGTTCTCGATGGAGATGAGTGGGTACTTAACGGAAGCAAATGCTTCATTACCAATGGTAAAGTAGCAGATGTTTACATTGTAATCGCTATCACAAGCGTAACAGAAGACAAACGTGGAAGAAAGAAAAAGAACTTTTCCGCATTTATCGTAGAAAAAGGAACTCCTGGATTCTCCTTCGGAACAAAAGAGAAGAAGATGGGTATCCGTGGATCTTCTACATACGAGTTAATCTTCGAAGACTGCCGTATTCCAAAGGAAAATATCCTTGGACCACAGGGAAAAGGATTCCCTATCGCAATGCATACTCTGGATGGCGGACGTATCGGTATTGCTGCTCAGGCGCTTGGTATTGCAGAAGGTGCTCTTGAGACAACCGTTGCTTACGTAAAAGAGAGAAAACAGTTTGGACGTTCTATCGCTGCACAGCAGAACACACAGTTCCAGCTTGCTGATATGGCTACAAAAGTAGAAGCTGCAAAATCTCTTGTATATAAAGCTGCATTGAAGAAACAGGAATTTGCAGATGGAGCAAAAGTTTCTTACTCCGTAGAAGCTGCAATGGCTAAATTATATGCTGCCGAAGTTGCTATGGAAGTAACAACAAAAGCAGTTCAGTTGCATGGTGGTTATGGTTACATCAGAGAATATGATGTGGAACGTATGATGCGTGATGCTAAGATCACAGAGATTTACGAAGGAACATCAGAAGTTCAGCGTATGGTTATCTCTGGAAACTTGTTGAAATAAGGAGGTTCATATCGTGAAAATAGTAGTATGTATTAAACAGGTACCTGATACAAAAGGTGGAGTAAAATTTAATCCGGATGGTACACTTGACCGTGGTGCAATGCTTACAATTATGAACCCGGATGACAAAGCTGGTCTGGAAGCAGCACTTCGCATCAAAGAGCAGAATGGTGCAGAAGTTACCGTTCTTACCATGGGACTTCCAAAAGCAGAAGAAGTTCTTCGCGAAGCTATGGCTATGGGAGCTGATAATGGTATTCTTGTTACTGACAGAGTTTTGGGAGGAGCTGATACATGGGCTACTTCTACGACCATTGCCGGTGCACTTAGAAACATTGATTATGATTTGATCATTACAGGACGTCAGGCAATCGACGGTGATACCGCACAGGTAGGACCACAGATTTCTGAACATCTTGATATCCCTGTTATTTCATATGCAAAAGATATTAAGATCGAAGGCGATTCTGTTGTTGTAGAACGTTTGTATGACGACAGAACTCACGTACTGAAAGCAAAGATGCCATGTCTTATCACAGCTCTTTCTGAATTGAACGAGCCTCGTTATATGACACCAGGTGGAATCTTCGATGCTTATGACAAAGAGATTACCGTTTGGGGAAGAGCAGACCTTAAAGATGTAGATGATTCTGATCTTGGTTTGAAAGGATCTCCAACAAAAATCGCAAAAGCTTCGGATAAAGTACGTAAAGGCGCTGGAGAAAAAGTTACTCCTGAGGATGCAAATGCAGCAGCATCTTACATCGTTGAGAAGCTGTTGGAGAAACACGTAATCTAAGCGAAAACAAGGAGGATCCATAAAAATGAATTTAGAAGAATATAAAGGTGTATTTGTCTATGCACAGCAGGTAGACAATGAAATCAGCAGCATCGCACTTGAGCTGCTTGGAAAAGCAAATGAACTTGCAAAAGACCTTAATACAGATGTAACAGCTGTTTTGATCGGTTCCGGAGTTGCCGGACTGGTTGATACATTGGCTGAGTATGGTGCAGACAAGGTTATCGTTGTAGACGATCCTGAATTGAAAGATTACAGAACAGAGCCATATACGCATGCGCTTGCTTCCGTAATCAATGAGTACAAACCAGAAATTATGCTGGTAGGTGCTACGGCAATCGGCCGTGACCTTGGTCCTCGTGTTTCCGCACGTGTGAAGACAGGTTTGACCGCTGACTGTACGGTACTTGAGATTGGTAACTTCCCAATCAATGCTGTTCCTGGAAGAGAAGATCAGCAGAAGCACAATCAGCTTCTTATGACTCGTCCTGCATTTGGTGGAAATACGATCGCTACGATCGCATGTCCTGACAACCGCCCACAGATGGCAACCGTTCGTCCGGGTGTTATGCAGAAGATTGAGCCAAAGGCTGGTGCAAAAGCAGAAGTGATCAACTACAATCCTGGATTTACACCAAACAACAAATATGTTGAAATCCTTGATGTAGTAAAATCTGTAACAGATACCGTAGACATCATGGATGCAAAAATTCTTGTATCCGGTGGACGTGGTGTTGGTTCTAAGGAAAACTTCAAACTGTTGGAAGATCTCGCAGAGGTAATCGGCGGAACCGTAAGTTGTTCCCGTGCCGTTGTAGAGAATGAATGGCTTCCTGTAGAGCGTCAGGTAGGACAGACTGGTAAGACAGTACGTCCAAACGTATACTTCGCTATCGGTATTTCCGGAGCAATCCAGCATACCGCAGGTATGGAAGAATCTGACATCATCATTGCCATCAACAAAGATCCGGATGCACCAATCTTTGATGTAGCGGACTATGGTATTGTTGGAGATCTGAATAAGATTGTTCCACTTTTGACAGAACAGTTGAAAGCACAGATCAAGTAATAATAACGTATGATTTTTTGATTCTCCCACTGATTTTTAATTGGTGGGAGAATTTTTTATAAGGGGAAACGGATGAAAAAAATAGGAATTGTAATATGTAATTATAATAAAAAAGACTATGTATTAAATTGTATCCAGAGTGTATTAGAATCCAAAAATCAGGATTTTGACCTGTATGTGGCAGACAATGCCTCGACGGATGGTTCCGTGGAAGCAATTAAGGAAACATATGGCGATGCCGTTACGGTTTTAGTTAATCCAGAAAATTTAGGGGGATCCGGCGGATTTAATCTTGGGATAAGGAAAATATTGGAAGAAGGATACGAATATTTATGCTGCCTCGACAACGATATCTTAGTGGATGAAAATGCGCTTGGTGCATTGGCAGACTATCTCGATGCACATCCGGATACCGGTGTGTGTGGTTCGATCGTTTATCATATGGATTATCCGGACTATGTGCAGCAGTACGGACTGGATCTTGATTTTGAAAACTTTACGGCAATTACTCATTATGCGGATTATCTGGATGATGGAAACATTCCGGAGGTCAATGAATGCGATACGGTAGCGACCTGCAGTGTTATGTTGCGGACTCGTTTTATCAAGGAAAGCGATATCGGAATCATGCCGGAAGACAACTTTATCTACTGGGATGATATGGAATGGTGTTATCGGTTTCATCTCGCCGGCTATAAAGTCGTAACGATAAAGGACAGTGTCGTGCTGCATAAAATGGGTTCCAATGCGAAACCGGTCAATACGTTTATCAATTATTATATGTGGCGCAACCGGATTCATTTCTTCATGAAATATACGCCGGAAGAAAAACTGGATCGTATGAGCTATTGTATACTAAGCAGTGTATTCGATGCGATGTATGAGAGCATGTACCGCGAAGAACACAATATCATGCAGACCATTTCTTATGCATATTATGATGCCATCCGTGATGTGAGAGGAAAAGCATCCGATGGAAAAATCATGGATAATGATGCCGGTGACAGCCGTTTTCAGTCGTACCTCCAGACGAAAAAAACATATTATCTGAAAGCCGATACGACAGAGGAAGAGCAGGAGGCGCAGGCATTTATCGAGGCACTGCAGACAAGATGTGAGCGTGTGACAAAGAGAACGGATGCCGAGGTAACCATTGCAGTCTGTCCGTATATCATGCGGTGTAAACGAGAACAATATCCTGAGAAAGATCAGATTATTTTGGATTCTTATAAGAACGTCATTTTGAATGAAAGTGACTGGGAGGTCGTGGCGCAGTACGATTATGCCAAATCTTTGTTTATTTATATGAACCAGGGAGCCTTTTTAGATGCGACAAAGGCATTGCGTGAAAGATGAGAATCTGATACAATAGAAAAAGACACGATTTGATTAAATGATTTGGAGGGTAACTATGAAACAGTGTTATATGAGATTTCCGGGTGGAAAGAAAAAAGCGTTTACCATCAGCTATGACGACAATATTACGCAGGACGAGCGGTTGATTCAGAAAATGGAACAGTATCATATCAAGGGAACGTTTAACATTATTCCCGGCTGGTTTTCCAAAGAAGATGCTGTATTTCCGGAAGGAGAAACGTATATCAATGTAACCAGAAGAAAGGCAGAAGCGTTGTATGATAATTCGTTGGTTGAAGTGGCAAATCATGGATATGATCATCAAAAATCTACAACTTTACCGCCAATGCAGCTGATGGAAGATATTATCAAGTGCCGTCAGGAATTGGAAGCGATGTATGGCCGGATCATTACCGGATATGCATATCCATATGGCTTGTATAATGAAACGTTGATTCAGATATTAAAAAATGCAGGAATCCGTTATGCTCGTACGGTAGAGAGTACGTATGAATTTCACTTGCCGGAAGACTGGCTGATCCTCAATCCGACCTGCCACCATGCAGAACCGGAATTAATGGAACTGGCAGAGAAATTTTTGAATGATACCGTGGCAGATGATTCCTATTTGTTTTATGTATGGGGACATACCTTTGAATTTGATCAGCAGGATAATTGGTACATTGTGGATGATTTGTTCGGAAAAGTTGCAGGAAGAGAAGATATCTGGTATGCAACGAATGGAGAAATTTGTAATTATCACAAAAAATATGAACAATTAATTTTTTCACAAGACGGGAAAAAAATCTACAATCCAACAGATACCACCATCTGGCTGGAAGTTGACAATGTGGAAATGTCCATAGATTCGGGAGATATCAAAGAATTGTAAAAAATATACATATAACATCAAAGTTATAGTATTTATAACAAATTCTAATTTGCCTTTTTCGAAAAACTGTGTTACAATGTATTTCAGTAAGATAAATAACGTTAGCAAGGTATTTTTGATAATCCTTTTTCATACTTTTTTCTGGTGGTACTATAGCGATATAGTGCCACTTACTTTTATATAAAAAAATAGGTAACAATTCAGGATCAATGTATGGGAGAAGAATGGATAGTTACAAAAATGGAATGATTTAGGGCTATAAGGTATTGAATTGTTGCGAAGATAAGGAGAAATGAGATGAAGCAGTATATCTACATACAGTCGGAAGCATTGGAGCGGGCGAATCTTCAGCCAATCCGAGAAATCATAGAGGCCGGAATGCGGGGAGAACAGAAAAAAATTGCGGTGCTGGGAGCTTCTGTATCAAAAGGAGAAGCGGTAAAAAAGGGAAACGCCTTTTTAAATAAAATGGAAGAAAAATGGGAGAACTATTTTCCGGGAAGTGCCGTACCGGAATTTATTAACGCCAGTGTCTCTGGAACATTCTCTGCCAATGCCTTGTTTATGATGGATGAATTGATGGAAAAAAAACCGGATCTTGTTTTTTTGGATTACAGCGTCAATGATCCGGGACAGTATTATCTTCAGGAAGCATTTGAAGGCCTTGTACACCATTTTTTGGAAAATGGAACCTATGTCTGTGTCCTTTTGTTTTGCAATCAAAATGGGAACTGCACTCGTGGGGCGATGACCAGGATCGCGCATTATTATGACATTCCTCTTTTGGATATCGGAGGTGTCGTAATGGAAAATATTCGGGAAAACCGATTTTCTTGGGATGAGTATGCAAGTGATTATGTGCATCCACGCATCGAAGGACATGAATTTATCGCTGACAATATTTTGCATTGTTTTCGGTATGCATTAGAAAGAAACGAGGAAATTCCACATGTAATTCCGGAGGAGCCTTGTTTTGACGGTTCTTTTTGGAAACTTGAAAAGTTGGAAGATTTAAATTACGATGATAATCAAGTGTTTGTGACAAAAAAATATTGTTCCGTGATTGCGGCAGAATTTTTACAAATACCACAGGAAAATGATTTTAAAGTGGAAGTTTTGATAGATGGTGAAGTGAAAGAATGTTTGGAATTGTATTGGGAGTTTGCTTGGAACAATCGAATGGTTCGAATGATTCTTTCTGAACAAAAGGCCGGCTGGCACACCATCGAAATACGGCCAGCCGGTGGTAAACAGAATGATTGGAATTTGTTAAACCAATTTGATATCAAATTGGGAATCGGTTGTCTACAGGAAGACTGATGCGTTAAGCAGTCAGCCAGGTTCCTAATCCGATCAGTTTTTTCAGCTCGATAATATATTCTTTGGCCGCTTTTGTCAGGAAGTGGTGTTTGTTGTAAGCGACAACGATCTCTTCCTGGAAAAGCTGGCTGGAACGTTTCGGTTCACGAATCTTATAATAATTTGGGTGCTCTTTGAAATTTCCAAAGCGGATCAGCGTGTCAGGAATGAAGCCGGCACCGAGGTTCGAAGTCACCCAGTGGAATTTTGTCTCAATGTTAGAAGCACGGAGAGTGATATCCGGTTTCATATTGAGGTTTTCAAAAATACTTGCCGAGAGATCCTGATATTCACTTTTGGAATCCAGCAGAATAAACGGAAGTTTTTCTGCCTCTGCGGCACTGACAGCGCAGTCTTCATATAATTTCTCGCTATCTTGTAAAATATCATCGACGGTCAGCACACTTTTTTCTTTTCCTTCATTCCATGGATTGGAAGGATTTACCGCCAGATAAAATGTCTCCGTTGACAAACTTTCGGACGTGAAAAACTGTGGCTGGAAGACATCGTTTTCGATGCAGATGTCAATGTCACCATCCAAAAGATATTGTTTCAAAATCTCGATCGGCTCGGAGATGATATTGATCGAAATTCCCGGATATTTTTCTTTAAAATAGGCAATGCTTTTTGGAAGCATGCAGGCAGCGCGGAATGGAGAAGTCCCAATCGTCAATGTCCCAAACTGGAGATCGTTGATCTCCGATACACGGTTTTGCAGTTCGCGGTTTACATTTTCAATTTTTTTTGCTGCTTCATAGTAGGCGATACCTACCGGTGTCAATTTGATCGGCTGTGTTGTTCGGTCGAACAGTGGTGCGCCAATCGTATATTCCATATTTTTAACCAGCTGGCTGATCGATGGCTGGGTAACAACCAGTTTCTTTGCAGCCGCGGAAAAACTTCCCTCTTCTGTAATGGCAATGATGTATTGAATCTGTTGTGTCGTCATAAGTTTCAATCCTCTTTTTCATAATTATAGTATAATAACAGTATACAATATTTGTCTTCATTCTTCAACAATTTCTCGAAAGGAATTGAAAAAAAGAGTGAAAAAAGTTATAATGGAACAAAAAAGTATAGGAGTGTTACGAAAATGAAAAAATGGATTTGGTGCAGTCTGATCGCAGCAGCTTTTCTGGGAGTGATTTTCCATGCGGATGCGGGGCGGGCAGCAAAAAAATGCGAACCGCTTCAGGTGCAGGGAACGAAAATTGTGAATTCCAAAGGAAAAACCGTCAATCTGCGCGGCGTGAGTACGCACGGGATTGCCTGGTTTCCGCAGTATGTAAATAAAAAAGCCTTTCGAAGTTTCCAAAAAATGGGAGCCAACACCATACGTCTTGCGTTATACAGTGATCCGGGAGCCGGTTATCAGAAATCTCTCTACAGTAAAGTAGAAGAGGGGGTAAAGGCAGCGACGGATCTTGGAATGTATGTGATTCTGGACTGGCATATTTTGTCGGATGGTAATCCAAAGACAAATCAGTCAAAAGCAAAAGAATTTTTTACTTATTTTTCTAAAAAATATGCAGCACAGACGAATGTCATTTATGAGATCTGCAATGAACCAAACGGAAATGTAACCTGGAAAAAAGACATCAAACCTTATGCGGAGTCCATGATTTCCCTGATCCGAAAGAACGATAAGGATGCGCTGATCATTGTCGGCACACCGACGTGGTCGCAGGACGTAGATGTTGTGGCGGACGATCCGATTCGGGAGCAGACCAATATATTGTATGCCCTTCATTTTTACGCGGCGACACATGGTGACGGCATCCGCAATAAACTGATTCAGGCGCACAAGAAAAATCTTCCGGTCATCGTAAGTGAATTTTCAATCTGTGACGCTTCCGGTAATGGTGTCATCAACAAAAAAGAGGCTAAGAAGTGGATGCGCCTTTTGAAAAAGTACAATATCGGAAGAGTGGCATGGAGTCTCTGTAACAAAAATGAGACGTCGGCACTTTTGAAGCCATCATGCAAAACGACAACGAATATTAAGAAAAGCCATTTGTCCAAAAGCGGAAAATGGATCGTGAAGAACTGGTAATTTCATCTTGTGAAATTGTACAAGTCATTGTATAATATAAGTAATAAAATTTATCACATAGGAGGGTATTTTAATTATGAGTATTCAGATTCAAAAAGTAACGGATGCATCTTTCAAAAGATATGGACGTGTTCTGACAGGCGAGTACGATGTAGATGCATTGATCGAGAAAATGCAGGAGATGCCTTGCCCGGATGACGAAGTTGTTTATGTGCCATCCGAAAGCGCATTGGAGGCACTGCCGGTGATGAAAGATTTTACAGATAGTTTGTACGGTGGACTTCCGATTCAGATTGGATACTGCAATGGTAACAACCATCTTTTGAATGCAGTAGAATATCATCGTTCTTCCGAAATCAATGTCGCAGCTACCGATTTGATCCTTTTGATCGGAAGTGAGCAGGACATTGAGGAAGATGATACCTATGATACTTCTAAAATCGAGGCATTTTTAGTACCAAAGGGAACCGTGATCGACGTATATGCAACGACACTTCACTATGCTCCATGCAGCGTAGACGGTGCAAACTTCCGCTGTGTAGTCGTGCTTCCAAAAGATACGAACCTTGATCTGGTGGTAAAACCGGAGGGAGCAAAAGAAGACAAACTTTTGGTAGCCCGCAATAAATGGCTGATCGCCCATCCGGATGCAAAGATCGAAGGCGCATTCAATGGTTTGAAAGGCGAAAATATCTCTGTAAAATAAGAAATAGAATAACGATTGCGATAGAAGCCGGATTTCTCCCGATGAGATGTCCGGCTTCTTTTTATGAAAAAAATTGCATTTTGGTATTGACAAATTCAAAACATATGAATATAATTAAATATGTAAATATGAATAAACGTTCATATGATAAATTTTGAGAAAGGAGCAGAACATATGAAACAGCAAGAAACAAATGGTGATTTTCTGGCAGTACATGCCGATGTGGTAAAACGGGTTTTAGACAAACAGCCGGCAGAAGAAGAATTGTACGATCTCGCAGAGCTTTTTAAAGTATTTGGAGATTCGACCCGCATCCGTATCCTGCATGCTTTGCTGGAAACGGAATTGTGTGTAGGCGATATGGCACAGATATTGAATCTGTCCCAGTCCGCAGTCAGCCACCAACTCAAAATTTTGAAAGACGCGAAACTTGTTCGATTCCGAAGAGAAGGAAAGATTATTTTTTATGCATTGGATGATGAACATGTGAGAAACATATTGAGTATGGGCGTAGAACATGTTGAAGAAGAACAAAAATAATTTAGTAAAAAATGGAGGTCATTATCATGAAAAAGACATACAAAGTAGACGTAGATTGTGCAAACTGTGCAGCAAAGATGGAAGAAGCAGTAAAAAATACAGCAGGTGTAATAGATGCTGCGTTGAGTTTTATGACATTGAAATTGAAAGTGGAATTTGAAGAAGGCGCCGATGTAAATGCAGTTATGCAGGAGGCTTACAAAAACTGTAAAAAAGTAGAGGACGATTGTGAAATCTTCCTGTAAAGGAGAGAATGTTTATGTCGAAGAAGCAAAAAAAAGTATTATACCGGATTATTATATCCCTCGTACTTCTTGTCGCCGTATCCATTGTAGATACATTGGTGGAACTGCCGATGATCGCGCAGGTGGTTCTGTATCTGATTCCTTATTTTATCATTGGATATGACATTTTGAGAAAAGCAGGAAAAGGAATTTTGAACCGACAGGTTTTTGATGAAAATTTCCTGATGGCGGTTGCGACAGTAGGAGCGATTCTTCTCGGTGATTTCCGGGAAGGCAGTGCCGTTATGCTTTTTTATCAGATCGGCGAGCTGTTCCAGAGTTTTGCGGTTGGAAAGAGCCGCAAAAACATCACCGCTTTGATGGATATTCGTCCCGATTATGCTAATATTATCGTGGATGGGAAGTTGGAACAGGTAGATCCGGATGATGTGGAAATAGGAACAGAAATCGTTGTAAATCCAGGCGAGAAAGTGCCGATTGACGGCGTGATCACAGAGGGAAATACAACGTTAAATACAAGCGCATTGACAGGAGAAAGTGTTCCAAGAAATGCGAAATGCGGAGAAGAAGTCATCAGTGGATGTATCAATCTCACCGGTACGATTACATTGAAAACGACAAAAGAATTTGGAGATTCGACAGTATCCAAGATTTTGGATCTGGTAGAAAATTCAAGCATGAAAAAGTCAAGATCCGAAAACTTTATTACAAAATTTGCCAAATACTACACGCCGGCAGTTTGTTACAGTGCGCTGGCATTGGCAATTTTGCCGCCACTCATTTCCCTGCTGATGGGAAGTTCGCCGGCATGGCAGCAATGGATCGTGCGTGCACTTACGTTCCTTGTAATCAGTTGTCCATGTGCTCTTGTGATTTCCATTCCGCTTAGCTTTTTCGGAGGAATCGGCTGTGCTTCGACAAACGGAATCCTTGTAAAGGGATCGAATTATCTGGAAGCACTGGCAGATACAAAATATATTGTGTTTGATAAGACCGGTACACTTACTAAAGGTGTTTTTGAGGTAAGTGGTATTTATCCGGAACAGAATATCAGCAAAGAGCAGCTGATCGAATACGCTGCATATGCGGAGAGCGGTTCCAGCCACCCGATCAGCGTGAGCCTGAAAAAGGCATATGGCAAAGAAATGAGTCTGGAACGCGTCAATGACATCGAGGAAATTGCCGGACATGGCGTGAAAGCCGTTGTAGACGGAAAGACGGTATATGCCGGAAATCTTCGATTGATGAACAAAATGGGAATTTCTGTCAGTCGGGAATACGACGAAGGAACCATGGTATACGTGGCCGTTGATAATAACTATACCGGCTGCATTACGATTTCGGATGTGATCAAAGAGACATCGAAAGATGCCATTTCCGGATTGAAAAAACACGGTATAAAACAGACCGTAATGCTGACCGGAGATGCAAAGAAGACTGCAGAAAAAGTTGCAAAAGAAATCGGAATGGATAAGGTGTGCAGCGAACTTCTTCCGGCCGATAAAGTAAATGAAGTTGAGAAACTTCTTGCTCAGAAAAATGCAAAAGAAAAACTGGCATTTGTCGGAGACGGAATCAACGATGCACCGGTTCTTTCCCGTGCAGATATTGGTATCGCGATGGGAGCCCTTGGTTCCGATGCGGCGATCGAAGCAGCGGATATCGTTTTGATGGACGATGATCCTGCCAAGATTTCTCTGGCAATGAAAATTTCTTTAAAGACATTGAAAATTGTCAAAGAAAACATCGTATTTGCCCTTGCTATAAAGGCAATCTGCCTGATTTTAGGAGCACTTGGTATCGCAGGCATGTGGCTTGCTATCTTTGCTGATGTAGGCGTTATGGTATTGGCGGTTCTTAATGCAACACGGGCTTTGAAACTGTAAATAAGAAACTATAAAATCCCCCTTTTTATGTTGACAGATACTGGGATAAAAGGTATGATAAAGTCAAGATGAAAAGGGGGTTATTGCAATGATCGTGCCACGTTATTATGAAGATCTTACGGTGCTCCATGAAAATACCATGCCGGCAAGAGCATATTATATTCCGGCATCGGTCAGAATGGAGGATCTGGTAGAACACAGGGAGCATTCTGACCGTTTTCAATTATTGAACGGGCAATGGAAGTTTAAATATTATGAGAGCATCTATGATATAATTGAGCCATTTTATGAAAAAGACAGAGAACTTTCTGATTTTGATTCAATTCCTGTTCCGAGTGTGTGGCAGATGGAAGGGTACGATACGCATCAGTATACGAATATCCGTTATCCTTTTCCGTTTGATCCTCCATACGTTCCACAGGATATTCCGTGTGGCACGTATGTACATCATTTCAATTACCAAAAAGTGGAAAATGCGCCCGAAGTCTTTCTGAACTTTGAAGGAGTCGACAGTGGTTTTTATGTTTGGCTGAATGGGGGCTATGTGGGGTATAGTCAGGTCTCACATGCCACCAGCGAATTTGATGTCACATCTTTTTTGCAGGAGGGCGAAAATACACTGGCAGTTTTGGTGGCGAAATGGTGCGACGGATCGTATCTGGAAGATCAGGATAAGTTCCGTATGAGTGGAATTTTTCGCGATGTCTATCTGTTAAAACGGCCGGAGAAGGCAGTAAAAGATTATTTTATAAGAACAAATGTAAATGCAGACCGCGCGATAGTGCAGATCGATCTGTCTTTTTATCATCCAATAACCACAAAAATAAAAGTGGAAAATAGAGAGGGACAATGTGTAGCAAATGCCGAAATATCCGATGATGGACAGGTGGAATTAGAAGTTAAAGATCCGATTTTATGGAATACGGAAAATCCCTATTTATATACGGTTATTTTTGAAACAGCCGAGGAAGTGATCGTTGACCGAATCGGTTTTCGTACGATTGAAATTAGGGACAAAGTTTTATATTTTAATGAACAGAAAATCAAGTTCCGCGGGGTAAATCGGCATGATTCCGACCCGGAAACCGGAGCTGTGATAAGTATCGAGCAGATGAAAAAAGATTTTATGCTGATGAAAGAACATAATTTTAATGCAATCCGCTCCAGTCATTATCCCAATGCTCCGTATTTTTACCAGTTATGCGACCAATACGGGTTTATGGTTATTGACGAGGCTGATTTGGAAGCTCATGGTCCTTTTATGATCTACCGCAAAGAAGATACCGAAGCAAACCGGTTTCAACGCTGGAATGAAAAAATTGCCGATGATCCTGCCTGGGAGAAGGCGATTACGGACCGTGTGCAGCTGATGGTGCAGCGAGAGAAAAACCGTGCCAGTATTGTGATGTGGTCTATGGGAAATGAAAGTGCATATGGGTGCAATTTTGAAAAGGTCTTATCATGGACAAAACAGTTTGATCCCAGCCGAATCACCCAATACGAAAGTGCAAGATACCGCAATTATGAACGCACATATGATTTTGGAAATCTGGATCTATACAGTCGTATGTATCCGTCATTGGAAGAAATTACAGAGTATTTGGAAAAAGATGGAAATAAGCCATTTTTGCTGGTGGAATACTGCCACAGCATGGGAAATGGCCCGGGCGATTTTGAAGAGTATTTTCAGAGGATTCAAAACGATGACCGAATGTGTGGCGGTTTTGTCTGGGAGTGGTGTGATCACGCAATTGCACATGGCAAAGCGTCAAATGGAAAGACCATGTATTATTATGGCGGCGACCACGGCGAACAGATTCACGATGGTAACTTTTGTATCGATGGACTGGTTTACCCGGATCGCAGACTGCACACTGGTATTTTGGAGTATAAAAATGTATACCGCCCGGTGCGGATTGTTTCGTACGAGGAGAAAACCGGAAAACTTGTACTTCATAATTATATGGATTTTGATGATATGAAAGATTTTCTGGAAATCCGCTACGAATTGACACAGGATGGGAAGATGTTAGAAGAGGGCATACTTACAGAGGTTTCGGCGGCACCACATCAGGACACCGTGACAGAACTTGTATTGAACATTCCGGAAACAGGGCGTGTCTACCTGAAACTGAAATATTATTTGAAAAAGAAAAAGCCTCTTTTGCAGCCGGGGCATGAACTTGGTTTTGAAGAGTGGAAACTCCATAATAAAGATGACAGAAACCAAACCGTAGCACAATATTTGCAAGGCAGCGAAATGTCTGCTGCAAACCAAATTCATGTGACGGAAAATCATGTTTCCTTTATCTTTAACTCCGATAAATTTACGTACGTTTTGGACAAACGTACCGGTTTATTTACGGAACTTGAGACTGCTGGCAAGAGACGCATGAATCATCCGATGGAGTTAAATATCTGGCGTGCACCGACAGACAATGATATGTTTCTCAAAGAAGAATGGAAAAAGGCACATTATGATGAAGCATATACGAGAGCCTATCAGATAGAGATTGTTCCGGGGAGCGAAAAGATTCAGATTCGGGAACATTTGGCTGTCGTCGCGGATACGGTACAAAAGATTTTGGATATCAAACTGACATGGGAAATAGACAATTCCGGAAGAATAAAATCGTCTATTTCTGCGGTGAAAGATCCGGAATTTCCTGTGCTTCCACGTTTTGGACTCCGCCTGTTTTTAGATAAAACATGGGATGAAGTTACATATTATGGAATGGGACCGCAGGAGAGTTACCGGGACAAGCATCAAGCTTCCAGCCACGGATTGTATCATTCTAAAGTGGCAGACTTGCATGAGGATTATATCCGTCCGCAGGAAAATGGAAGCCATTATGACTGTGATTTTGTCACAGTGGGCAATTCAAACTCCGGGATTACCATTGTGTCGGAGAAGCCATTTTCTTTCAATGCGTCTGTGTATACACAGGAAGAATTGGAACGTGCTGCGCACAATTACGAACTGGAAGAATCTGACAGCACAGTGTTTTGTATCGATTATGCGCAAAATGGCATCGGCTCCAATAGCTGCGGCCCGGAAGTACAAGAGAAGTACCGGCTTGACGAAGAGCAATTTGAGTTTGGCATTGAGTTGATATTGTAATAATGATACTTTTATGATACGATTTACGTATATCATTAAAACTAGGAGGAATGAGTATGAGTAAAAAAGTAACAAGAGGGATACTAGCAATCGTTTTTATGGCGTCTTGTCTTATCATGGCACAGCCACAGAAAGCACAGGCAGCACAGGAGATACCGATCAGTTCGGCAGAAGATCTTCAGAAGATGGAAGAGAATCCGTCCGGCAGTTATTATTTGACAAAAGATATTACGGTTCCGGCAAACACCGTTTTGTTTAAAACTTATGAAGTACAGTTTACGGGAACCTTAGACGGAAAAGGACACGCAATTAACGGCTATACATATTCTGACGATAAGTGGACGGATGCTGCAAGCCTTTTTTCCTATGCGAATAAAGCCACTTTTAAAAACTTAAAGATGAGCAATGTAAATATCTCGCTAAGAGGAGGTGGAAACGCATCTGCGCTTGTATCAACCGCGACGAATTGTATGTTTGAAAATATTACAACGAGCGGAAAAATAACGGTTGGCGGTACGGCAAGTAATGCAGCAGGAATCGCAGTAGGTGCAAGCGAAAAATGTACGTTTATTAAATGCGTAAACAAAGCAGATATCACGGCTAATGCGTATGATATTACAAAGAGTGAAGAACAGGACAACATAGACTCAGCGGGTGGTTTTGCATGTGGAATTGCCGGCTTTGCAAGTGACAGCACAGCAAAACAATGTTCGAATTCAGGTAAGATTACGATAAATGGTGATCTTCGCTGGGGAAGTGATGGGATTACGGCAGTTGGTCTGTTTAATGGAATCAAAAGTATTACCGCAAGTAAAAATACCGGAACAGTTATAGCAAAGAACGTAAGTGGCGCAGGTTATGTGAACGGAACCGTATTGGCATGTGGTGTGGCAGGTCAGATTAACAGGATAACATCTTGTTATAATACCGCATCAATTACTGCATCAAATAATAATAAGCAGGTTGGTGTTATTGCGGTCGGAGTCACAAACAGTGCAAGCGGGGCAAAGACGAATGTTCTTAGATGTTACAATAAAGGAGCTATTCAAATATTTGGAGTTGCCGGATCAAAATCGAAATCAAGCATTATATCCGCTGCAGGCGGTGTCGGCGGCTTAGATATATATTCGGTCACAGAAAGTTATAATACCGGAAAGGTTACGGCAAATGTAAGCAGTGGCGACGTAATGGTAGGCGGTGTTGTAGCAGCTGTCGTTAATGTACGCAACTGTTATAATACCGGAAAGATTTCCGCATCGACTGGTGCGCGCGGATATATAGGTGGTATAGCAGGCCAGCAGTCTTCTCCTGCAAAAGGGAAGAGCTCAGACGCGGCGGCATGTAACTATAATACTGCAACAGTAAAAGCAGGAAGCAAGATGTCAAAAGGAAGCATTCTGGGACGTTACGAAATCGCCGGAATCTACGCCAAAGCGGCTGTTTATGATAACTACTACAAGTCTGGTAAACCATACGGCAGTATGAATATCACATGGAAACCTTTCTTTGCAAAAGCAGTAAAAACGTCTTCCATGAAGCCAAACAAGTGTAAGAAGTTATCTTCAAAATACTGGGTATACTCTTCAAAACATAAGAGAATGATCTTGAAGAAAAATAAAGAGAAATAGAAAAAATTAATAAGTGACTTTTATAGCAGCCGTATACGATTTGGAGTATGCGGCTGTTTAAAAAAGAAAAATATGAAAAACATTTTGAAAAGCATATTGTTTGCAACCCGTATAAATGATATAATTGTATTCATGAAGGAGAGCTTGGTTATGATGTGCAATGAGAAAATAAAAAATTCGGATCAACTGGAATTTGTTGTATTTTGCATTGAAAATGTTGCAGCAAAACTAGGCGTAGGTGCTGAAAAAGTATATGAGGCATTTACTGTAAAAAGCAATATTCTTAATGGTTATATTGTGCCTGAATACGAAGTGCTGCATACCCAGAGTCGGGATTATATCGTAGATGATCTTCTGGATGTGATGAAAGAGAGAGGGGTGGAAATATGATTCTTTATCATGGTTCGTATTTAGAAATTGATACTCCGGATTTACGTCATTCTCGTCCAAATGTTGATTTTGGTCGTGGATTTTACGTGACACCGTTGTATGAGCAAGCGTTGAAGTGGTGCAACAAGTTTAAACGGCGGGGACAAGATGGCATTATATCACATTATAAATACGATAAAAGCCGAGAAACTGAGTTGAAAATTTTAAAGTTTGACTCGTATTCAGAGGAATGGCTTGATTTTGTCTTGAATTGCCGTAGTGGAAAAGATACATCAAATTATGATCTTGTAGTGGGCGGTGTTGCCAATGATAAAGTTTTTAATACAGTAGAATTGTTTTTTGATGGACTAATTGATAAGAGGGAAGCAATTAAACGTCTGCGTTATGAAAAGCCTAATCAGCAAATTTGTTTTCGGACAGAAAAAGCACTATCTTTGTTGCATTTTGAAGGGAGTGAACAGATATGACAGCAAATCCCATTTTACTTCAAAAAAAATACAGCCGTGTTGTAGAATGCTTTGCAAAAAGACAAGCAATTTCACTGGATGTGGCATTGGATTTCTTTTATCACTCAGAAGTTTATCTGTTGATGCGCGATGGTGTTTCTGATATGCACTGTATGAGTGATGACTATTTAGCGGAAGAACTGCAACAGGAATATACTGAGAAATGTATTTGATTATATCGCGAAAGGAAGTTTAATTATGTATGAAATGAAACCGGAATATTATATTGGAATAGAAATGATCGATGAGGAACATAAACAGCTGTTTCAATATGCGGATGAAGCTTATGAACTGCTTCATGATGAATTTACCCCCGATAAATATGACAAAATGGATACGATTTTGCAAAATCTTCGTGATTATACGGTAAAGCATTTTGCTGACGAAGAGGCGTATATGGAATCCATTCATTACAATAAAATATTTACGCAGAAAATCCAGCATCAGGAGTTCGTTCAAAAATTGGACGAGTTTATGGAACACCATAAAGAAGAGGTAGAAGATCAGGATAAACAGATCATGGATATTCTTGAGTTTCTCACGGAATGGCTGGTGAACCATATTTTGCATGTGGATGGACAGATTCCTAAAATGGAATAAATTATTTGTAACTATTCAGGACGCCCCTCCCCACATTCGCATTTCGAAGACTTCGTATTCTTTTCCCGCCTTTGACAAGGCTAAAAATGCTCATATGTGGAGGGGGAGCCCTATTAGGATCTCAATGTATGGAAATCAAAGTCTCTTACGTGCAAGCACGGCGATTCATTGATTTCCATACATTGGATCCTGAATAGTTACAATTATTTATGGAATTACGGCGACGTGTTTGTTATAATTTTGATGTAGGGGATGAGAAATTTGACTAGAAATTATGATATGACAATGTTTAAAGAAACAGGAATTCGACAACAGGTAATTGAAGAAATAATTCAGATCGCCAAATTGAATCACGTTGAAAAAGTAATCTTGTTTGGTTCCAGAGCAAGAGGAGATTACAAAGAACGAAGTGATATTGATTTAGCATTTTCAGGTGGCAATAGCAGCGAATTTATTTTAACAGTAGATGAGGAAACTTCTACCTTGTTAAAATTTGATGTAGTTGATCTGGAAAAGCCTGTTAGGAAAGAACTGCGGGAATCCATCGAAAGAGAGGGGATGGTAATTTATGAAGAAATATGAGAATTTCAAAGCGGCTTTGAATAATTTGAAAGATATTTATGATTATGAAGAGCCATACAGTAATGTTGAAACAGCAGGAATTGTTGGTTTGTATGAAATTTGCTTTGAACAGGCGTGGAAAGCGATGAAAGAAATACTGGGAAATAATGGATATGCTGAGGGAGCAACTGGGTCGCCCAAAACGATATTGAAGACGGCTTTCTCAGCAGGAATGATAACAGATGAGTCTTTGTGGTTAGACGCACTTGTTTCAAGAAATAATGTTGCTCATGCATATAATCAGGACATTGCAATGGACATAATCAACCGAACAAAAGAATGCTATTATGATATGTTTGTTGAGTTGAGTCAGATGCTAGAGAAGAATTGGGTGTAAAAAAAATATATGAATTGCGAGGGAAATATGAGTAAGATACATAGGATTTGAAGATTTTGTTAATCTATTTGTTAATGGAAAAGATAGATTTGTACGTCCTATTTCGTGGGATGATAAGTATGAAGGGGTATTTATTTTCACACATAAAGACAAAAGAAGATATTTATAAATTGTACATGAAATGTATTTTCATAAAAGAGAAGTATTTGAGAAAATAGTGCATATAAATTTTACTGAATAAGGAGTAATAATATAATGAATATTAATGTTTCAAGACCTGTTATAAAACAAATTAAAGACAGTAGAGATTCGTTGGATTATTTTGAAACAGTATCATTGCCTGCAGAAGACGAAAAAACACAAGAAATTATTATGAATTTTCCAACTGTTTATATTCACAATTGGAAAGATTCAGAAGATTTTGAGGTTTACATAGGCGAGTCAAATGATATTTTCAAAAGAACTCGACAACATTATGATGCTGCCTCGGATATAACAAAGTGGCAAAGTAAGTTAGTAGGAAATGATGCGAGGCTTTTTATAATAGCGCATGAACATTTTAATAAATCATTGACATTAGATATTGAAAATAGATTGATGCATTACATGATGAGTATAGATTGTGTGAAACATGTTCATAATTTAAGAGATAATCCACAGACAAATTATTATCCTATGGAAGAATTAGATGTTATATTTGGTAAAATCTGGAGAGGACTGCGTAAGGAAAATAAGGAACTATTTCCAACGGAAAGTAAAATTAAAGATTCGGCCATATATAAGGCATCTCCATTACATAAACTAACAAAGGAACAAGAAAAGGCTAGGGAATTAATAATTAATAAGGTTTATAAAGCCGTTGAAAATGGTGAGTCAAATCAATTGATTTTTATTGAAGGAGAAGCAGGAACTGGAAAGACAGTTCTTAACAGTAGCACATTTTATGAATTGTACTGTTTGGCGGAGGAAGAAAAAAGAAAATTGAATTGTCAATTAATAGTTAACCATGATGAGCAGATTATTGTTTATAAACAAATTGCCGATAAATTGGGGTTGGTTGAAAAGTATGGTAATGTTGTTAATAAACCAACAAACTTTATTAATACACATTCAGAAGAAAATCCTGTTGATGTTGTGTTTGTAGATGAAGCACATTTATTACTAACTCAAGGAAAACAGTCATATCAGGGCAAAAATCAACTAAAAGATATAATTGATAGAGCAAAGGTTACAGTTGTAATGTTTGATGAATATCAGATTCTTACAACGGAACAATTTTGGGAGGCGCAAATTCTAGATAAATATCGGGAACAAGCAAAATTAGAAGATAATTATATTGTGTTGGATAAACAATTACGTATGCAGGTTAATGAAGAAACGATGGATTGGATTGATTCATTTACAAAACAAGGACAATTAAGGAAAATTCCAAAAACTTTAGGGGGATATTGTCTTAAAGTGTTTAACAGTCCAGAGAATCTTGATATAGAAATTCGAAAAAGAGCGAATGAAAGTAATTCAGAATTATCTCGAGTAATTGCTACATACGATTGGGAATATAGTAGGATTAATAAGCCTAAAGACCATTTATTGAAATATTGGGAAGTTTTAATTGGAAAATGGCATAAGCCATGGAATCGAGAACTTGAATGCGAACTTTCAAAAAAGGAAAAAAGAAAAAATCGCGGACTCTCGTGGGCTGAGCAACCTCAGACGATAAATGAGGTGGGGTCTACATTTACAATTCAAGGTTTTGATTTGAATTATGCAGGTGTGATACTTGGACCATCAGTAAAATATCGTAATGGACAAATTATTTATGATCCAACAGCCAGTTATAATAAAAAGGCAATAAGAAACAGAACTTTATCAGATGGAACAAAACAAAAATTTGGACAGACATTAATTCAACATGAAGTAAGAGTGCTTATGACACGTGGTGTAAATGGAATGTATATATATGCGTGTGATCCTGAATTACGTCAAGCATTATTAGAGGCCGCACAATAAAGGAGGCAAATTATCAATGAAACAGGAAACAATAAATAGAATTAGAAAATTTTCACTGGACAGAGATTGGAATCAATTTCATTCGCCGGGTAATCTTGCTAAATCAATTGTCATTGAGGCTGCAGAGTTATTGGAGTGTTTTCAATGGTCAGATACAGAATATGATTTACAACATGTAAAAGAAGAACTAGCAGATGTTATGGTATATAGTCAAAATTTGTTAGATAAACTTAATCTAGACGCTGATGAAATTATTAATATGAAAATGTCACAGAATGAAGCTAAGTATCCAGTGGAAAAATCTAAGGGTAACTCAGATAAATATGACCGACTTTAGATAACCTTCATTATATTATTTGTATCACTTGGAGCAAATTTTATCCGTTAATGGGTTCAGAACATGTTCCATATATCGAAATAATTTTTTAGGAGAAAGAAAACAATGCTAAACATACTTTTCATCTGCCACGGCAATATCTGTCGCTCCCCTATGTGCGAATTTATTTTCCGTGACAAAGTTCAAAAACTAGGACTGGGAGAGCAGTTTCATATCGAATCTGCGGCGACCAGTACGGAAGAAATTGGAAATATGCCGCATCATGGCACACAGCAGATTCTGTCGAGGCTTGGCATCAGCTGTTATGGCAAGCGGGCGAGACAGATCCGTAAGAAAGATTATGAAGAATATGACTATTTGATTGGGATGGACGACATGAACATCCGCAATATGAAACGCGTCTTTGGCGAAGATAAAGACAAAAAGATTTACAAATTTTTGTCTTTTGCCGGGGAGGAAAGAAGTATTGCGGATCCGTGGTATACCGGGGATTTTGAACGGACTTACCGCGATGTGGACGAGGCGTGCGATGCCTTTCTTTCCTATTTGATTCAAAAAGGAGAGGTCGTGACCCGGAGTTGATTTACAATAGAAAACAATTAAAGGCATTGATCCTGCCGCTGATGTTTGAACAGTTTTTGAATGTTATGGTAGGAATGGTCGATACGCTGATGGTATCGAAAGCCGGAGAAGCCGCTGTGTCGGGTGTAGCATTGACAACCAATATCAATCTGCTTATCATACAGGTGATGGCGGCGCTGGCGACCGGAGGGGCCGTCGTCTGTAGTCAGTACAATGGACGGAAAGATACCGAAGAGGCGACATTTGCGGCGGCACAGCTGGAAACCGTGCTTCTTGTGTTTTCGGTGGTGGCTGCGTTGATCTGTGCCGTATTTGGACATCGGATGCTGCCGGCAATTTTTGGAAAAGTCGAAGAGACGGTAATGCACAGTGCATGGATTTATATGTTTGTGACGGCGTTATCTTATCCGTTCCTTGGTGTCTATAATGCCGGTGCGGCCATTTTTCGAAGTGTCGGAAACAGTAAAGTCAGTATGATCCTTAGTGTGGTCATGAATGCGATTAATATTGTGCTAAATGCCGTGCTTGTTATGATGGGGTACGGTGTGCTTGGTGTGGCACTTGCTACATTGGTGAGCCGTATTGTGTGTGGAATATGCATGGTCATTTTGGTGATGAAACCATACAATCCATTGCAGCTGAAACGATTGCGGGAACTGCTGCCGAATCGAAAAATGATAACGAGAATTTTGCGGATTGGAATTCCAAGTGGAATCGAAAATAGTATGTTTCAAGTGGGAAAACTGATGGTAGTAAGCATGATCACGAGATTTGGAACCGCAGCGATCGCGGCAAACTCGGTTAGTTATTCAGTCATTGAATTTCCGAATATTCCGGGAATGTCGATGGGACTTGCCTTGATCACGGTTGTTGGAAATTGTCTGGGAGCCGGAGAAATAGAGCAGGCGAAGAAATATACAAAGAAATTGATGATGCTTGCGTATGCCGGCGACTGGATTATGAACGCCTTATTGTTTGTCTTCGCACCGCAGGTGGCTGGCGTATTTTCACTGTCAAAAGAGGCGACCGATATGGCGGTAGAAGTGCTTCGCTGGTTCAGTTCCGTCGCAGTCTTTATCTGGCCGCTTAGTTTTACGCTGCCAAATGCATTGCGGGCGGCGGGAGACGTCAAATATACGATGCTTACCGGAATTTTGTCCATGTGGCTGTTCCGCGTACTTTGCAGTTATTTTCTTGCCGTGGTATGCAATCTTGGGATTTTGGGAGTGTGGTATGGCATGTTTATTGACTGGGGCGTGCGATCCCTGTTCTTTGTCATCCGTTATTTATCGGGAAAATGGCAGACAAAAAAAGTTATTTCATAGAAAGAGGGTTGCCCGTTTTGGACAACCCTTTCATTTTATTCTTCTACATTTTCGCCTTCGTTTGCTTCTTCCGGTTTTTCATTTTCCTTAGAATCTAAATATTCGCCGTAGCGTTCATCCACCAGCTGATCGATGTAGCCTCGGCTGAACAATGGAAATGCTTCGGTCAATTCCTCTTTTAACCGGTCTGTGATCATCAGGAAATTTTCCTCGTCACTCAGGCTTTCATCCGATGGAAGAGCAGCAAAATAGTCATCGGTAAAATGTTCTGCGATGTAATTTTCAACATCTTCGAGTACATTTTCTTCTTCGGAAACAAGTGTTTTGATGCTGTTTGCTTTATGAATTGAAGAAATTCCGATAATCATAAAAATGGTAAATACAATCGTTAAAACAACAACAGAAAATGTGTTAAATATTGTCAATACACCTAAGCCGTTTAAAAGTGCAAAAAGATAACCAAGGACAGCAAACACGATAAAACTGATTCCGCTGAATTTAAAATCCGAATAGGTATCTTTTTTATTGACATAAACGGTACTGGCTTCCGTACGAAGGTCGGAGAGAAGTTTATTTGCTTCCTCATCCTGAATCTCAGCATATTTTTCTTCGAATTTCGGAAGCAGAAGTTCCAGATCCAGAGGTTCGTCGTCATCTGCATTTTCGGTCAGACCATCAAAGAGCTGATGGATATAAACCAGTTCTTTTCCGGCGACGATAATATCGTAGGCAGGGATTTCACCCTCTTCATTTTCCGGCTGTGGACGTACAGCACAACTGAGCAGTCCCGCGCGGTTTAAGTAACTGACAAGTTTAGCAGCTGTTTCTTCTTTGGCGAGAGAGCCGATGGCAACCGGTTCATTTTCATCGATTTCTTCCGGAAGTTCCTCGACCAGATCACAACCGCAGTCTACACAAGTAGTAACTCCATTAATATATTCATTTCTACATTTTGGACACCACATAAATAAGCTCCTTTCTTAAAGCATAATTCTAGACATAATTTTAGCATAGCAGGCAAAAAAAAGCAATTTATTCTTGTAGAGAATTTTCAAGAATGTTATAATGAGAAAGTGACGAACATTAAGAACAGGAGCAGATACCATTATGGCTTTGAAAAACAGACGTTTTTTGGCACTTTCGGATGAAATTCTGATGAGTGTAGAAAAACCTGCCAGATATACAGGAAATGAAATTAATATGGTAAAAAAAGACCCGGCATCGGTAGATGTCCGGTTTTGTATGTGTTTCCCGGATGTGTATGAGATTGGAATGTCGCATCTGGGAATCCAGATATTATATGATATGTTTAATCAGTGGGAAGACACGTATTGCGAGAGAGTTTATTCTCCGTGGCCGGATCTTGACAAGATTATGAGGGAAAAACACATTCCGTTGTTTGCGCTTGAGAGCCAGCAGCCGATCAAAGAGTTTGACTTTTTAGGAATTACACTGCAGTATGAAATGTGTTATACCAATATTTTGCAGGTGTTAGATCTGTCCGGGATTCCGCTGTATACGAAAGACCGCACGATGGAAGATCCGTTTGTCGTCTGCGGGGGACCTTGTACGTATAATCCGGAACCGATCGCGGATTTTTTTGATCTGGTTTATATCGGTGAGGGCGAGACGTCGTACCGTGAACTTTTGGATAAATATAAAGAATGGAAAAAATCGGGAAAATCAAGACGGGAATTTTTGAAGATTGCGGCGACAGTGGATGGAATCTATGTGCCATCTTTGTACGATGTTACGTATAATCAGGATGGAACGATCCATGCCATGGTGCCAAACTGTGAAACGGCGCCGGAAAAGGTGAAAAAACAGGTGGTCAATGATCTGACTCATACGTATTATCCGAAAAAGCCATTGGTCCCTTATATCAAGGCGACGCAGGACCGCGTTGTGCTGGAGATTCAGCGAGGATGCATCCGTGGATGCCGTTTCTGCCAGGCGGGAATGATCTATCGTCCGATCCGTCCAAGAGACATTGATTATCTGAAAAAAATGGCAGTTACGATGCTTGATAATACCGGATATGAGGAAATTACACTGAGTTCATTGAGCTCCAGTGACTATAAAGAATTATCGGAATTAGTGTATTTTCTGATTGATGAATGTGATGAGCGAAAGATTAATATTTCGCTGCCGTCACTGCGAATCGATGCCTTTTCGCTGGATGTTATGAGTAAAGTGCAGGATGTCAAAAAGAGCAGTCTGACGTTTGCGCCGGAGGCAGGATCCCAGCGAATGCGTAATGTGATCAATAAAGGTCTTACCGAAGAAGTGATCTTGTCGGGTGCATGGGAGGCATTTCAGGGCGGATGGAACCGTGTAAAATTGTACTTTATGCTTGGACTCCCGGGCGAGCGGGAAGACGATATCGAGCAGATTGCGGTATTGGCGGATAAAATTGCTGCCAAATATTTTGAACTGCCCAAAGAAGAACGTCATGGACGGCCGGAGATCGTGGCAAGTTCGTCCTTTTTTGTACCGAAACCATTTACGCCATTCCAATGGTCGCCGATGAATACGGCAGAACAGTTTGAGACGAAGCGGCGTTTTCTGCTTGGAAAAGTGAAAGAGCAGTTAAACCAGCGTTCGATCCGTTATCAATGTCACGACGCGGTTACTTCCGAGTTAGAGGGAATTTTTGCCAGAGGAGACCGCAAACTGTGTAAAGTGATTGAGGATGCGTATCGCAGAGGCTGTATTTTTGACGCGTGGACGGATTATTTTAAAGAAGATGTATGGGAACAGGTAATGGATGAAAATGGTGTTTCGCGCTATTTTTATAATTACCGGGAGCGCGGCAAAGATGAAATTTTCCCATGGGATTTTATTGATATTGGAGTTTCCAAGAATTTCCTGTACCGCGAATATGAAAATTCCCTGCAGGAAAAAGTGACCCCGAATTGCCGGGCAAAATGTAGTGGATGTGGAGCCGCCAAATTTGGTTCAGGTGTCTGCATGGAATGGAGGCAGGCATGAAAACAAGATTTCGTTTTACAAAAACCGGTTCGATCAAATTTATCGGACACCTCGACTGTATGCGTTTTTTCCAGAAAGCACTTCGGCGAGCGAAGATGGATGTGGCATATTCACAGGGGTTCAATCCGCATCAGATCATGAGTTTTGCTTCTCCGTTAAGTGTCGGATTGACGAGCGATGGAGAATATATTGATATTGAATTTGTCTCCCTTCCTTCGGAAGATCCGAAGGAGATTGTAAACTACTTAAATACGTGCATGACAGACGAATTGTTTGTGACTGAAATGAAAGTTCTTCCGGATAAATCAAAGACTTCGATGGCATTATTGCACGCTTGTGATTATATGATCACGGTGAAAAAAGAAGACCGTTTTTGGCAGAATATGGAAAACAAAGAAGGCGGCGCTGCCAGTGAATTTTCGTTGCCGGAAACATTTGAAGCATTTATGCAGCAGCCACAGATCATTATTTTGAAAAAGACAAAAAAGAGCGAAAAAGAGATGGATATCAAGCCGTATATTAAACAGTACGCATTTACCCGTGAAACCTTTGAAGAAAAGACGGGCGAGGCACTTCCGGAGCTTCACAATGAATTTGACAGTGAAGACTGCCTGTTTTTGCAGCTGACTTCCGGCAGTTCGATCAACATCAAACCGGAACACGTTCTGCAGGCATTTGAGCACTATGTGCAGGCGCAGTTTCGGCCGTTTTCTTACCAGATTCACAGACTTCAGATGTATTTTATGGATGAGGAAGGAGCCGCTTCCAAATGATAGAGAGACATCTTGCTGTAATTCATTACAAAAATCATCTTTTGTCCGCTGTTTTTCAGGGAAACGAACTGTATGATATTATCGTGGAACCGGCAGAGGCAGAGCAGACGATCGCAACCGGCGACATTTATCTTGCTAAAGTAAAAAATGTGGTTCCGAATATTCAGGCGGCGTTTTTGGAAGTGACCAAAAACAATATGTGTTATCTGCCGTTAAAGAAAGAAGAATTTTCAGAGGTTATGCAGGGAATGGAATTTCCGGTTCAGATCATAAAGCCGGCGGTGAAAAGCAAACAGCCGGTCTGTTCGCGAAAACTGGAACTGGCAGGGATGTATGCGGTCATTACGACGGATATTACGACAAAAAATATTTCAAAAAAGATAACCGATTCTTCGCAGCGGGAGAGGATGGAACGTATTCTTTCGCAGTTTGCCGGAGAAGAATATGGAATGATCCTGCGGACGACGTGTCAAAATGCGAGCGATGATGCGATTATAAAAGAATGCCATGCCTTGTTGGAACAGATGCGGGAACTTCGCAAAAAGGCACCTCACCGCACGTGCTTTTCAAAATTATATGGTGCCGAGCGGGAATTGGTGAAATACATCAAAGCAAGCGGTAACCATTATTTTGACCGTATTATAACCGATCAAAAAGGTATTTTTGAGGAGTTAAAAAAGGATCCGCAGCTACAGGAAGAAACAATCTGCTTCTACGAAGATAATTACCCTTTGGATAAACTGCTGGGAATTTCTTCCAAGTTGGAAAAGTGTTTCAAAAAGCATGTCTGGTTAAAAAGCGGTGGTTCTCTTGTTATTGAGCCGACAGAAGCATTGACGGTGATTGACGTCAATACGGAAAAGGCGGTTCAGGGAAAACGGAACAAAGAACATACCTTTTTTAAACTCAACAAAGAAGCAGCTGTCGAGGCGGCGAGGCAGATGCGGCTCCGCAATCTGTCCGGGATCATTTTGATCGATTTTATTGATATGGAAGAAAGCGGCCATGTCGAGGAATTGCTGAAATTGCTGAAACAGGAGATGGAAAAAGATCGTGTGCCGGCAAAAGTCATTGATATGACAGCGTTGGGGCTGGTAGAAATTACCAGAAAGAAAGTAAGGAAACCATTGTATGAACTTTTGGGAAAGGAAAAAGGAGGAACCTATGAATCGTTGGAAAACTTGGATTCAGAAGAAAGATAAAAAACAGATGACAGCGACGGCGAAGGATCTTGGGATCATTGCAGCCGTGATCAGCGTGGTCGTTCTGCTTGCTTACGCGGCAAACGGAATCTTTCCTTTTGGAGAGCAATCGATCGCGCGAGGGGATATGGTGCAGCAGACGATTCCCAATGGAATGTACTATATGTGGGATGTGCTGCATGGAAAAGCAAGTCCGTTTTTTACGTGGAATTCCGCATTGGGAATGGATATTTCCGGGGCAGCATCGTTGAGTTCTATATTGTGTCCGCTGAATTTACTGCTGTATTTTTGCCCACGCGGGGCATTGTATTATTATGCCAATATCTTTATCTTATTGAAAATGATCGGCCTTGCCTTTGCGATGTATTTTTATCTCCGCAAATATAAGATGCCGTCGATCGTTCCGATTTTGGGAAGTGTATTGTATGCCTTTGGCGCAGCCAGTCTGGTTCATTTCCAGATCATGCTCGTTATGGACGCGGCCTTTTTCCTGCCGCTCTTAATGATTGGTCTTGACCGGTTGATGGAGAAAAAGAAAAGCCGCTTTTTCATTATTGTGCTTGCGTGGACGATGATCAGCAATGTGTATACCGGGGCGATTCTTTGCATTTTCCTATTTTTTACAAGCGGACTTCGTATCTTTTTTGCGGCGGAAGGAAAACGTTCGGATCAAAAAGAGACCGTTCTCCGATTGTTTGCAGCTGTCGTGGCGGGATGCCTTTTAAGTGCGGTCATTACGATTCCGGCATTAAATGGCATTTCCAATACATCAAGAACGCAGACCGGCGGGCTTTTGCAGACGTATCAGACGGCGGTTAAGGCGACCTGGAGTGAAACGGAATGGAAAGATGTGCAGCGGCTGGTGGTCAATATGGCGCTTCCGCTGGCGGCGATTCTATTTCTTCTCGTCACCGGAAAGGGAACAGCGAAAGAGAAGTGGAAACGCTACAGAGCGCAGATCCTTCGTGTGATTCTGCTGGCAGTTTCTGTCATCGTGCCGGGAACGGAACTTTTGTGGCATGGGGGAAGCCGCGCCTGTTGGCCGGTAAGATTTATTTTTGTGATTACATTTTCCCTCATTGATTTTGCCGTCTGCCTGCTCGCGGATAATTATGAAAAGAGCAAGATTCAAGCGGTCAAAAAAGTTCGGCAGAAGAAGGGAATTTTGCTGGGTGCAGCCGCTTTGGTGACGACCATCATCATGACCTTGGTATGGAAAAACCGGTATGCGTCTTACTGCGCAAATCCGGATTATGAAACATTAAAAGATGGTTTTTTATGTGTGGCATTGGAAATTGTTTTTCTGATCGCGTACATCGTCTTTTTCAAAGTAAAAAAGGGAAAACCGGTCATTGTCCTGCTTTTGTGTGCGGAGTTGATCGGAACTTCTCTGATCAGTTTTGCGCCGAATAAAGATAACGTTACGGTTTACGATGCACAGTATTTGGAGGCGGCAAATTCTTTGTCAAACAGTCTTGATACCGAAACAGAGCCGTTTGAACGCATTAAAAATATGGATTATAAAGTGGATCATATCCAATATTCGATCGTTCTGGGAAGACAGGCGATTTCCAATTACTGGCATGTGCTGAATCCAAATCTGCAGCCGATGTATTCCGCCCTTGGGTATACGATTAACTGGACGCAGTTGTTGGACACCGGCGGAACCGTATTTAGCGACAGTTTATTTCAGATTCGTGATGCCTTTAGCGAGAGAGAACTTCCACCGCTTCTTTATGACAAGGTAAAAGATGTGGATGGGGGAAAAGAAGATTCCCTGTCATTGTACAAAATGAAACTTCAATTTCCGTTTGCTGTTCAGAGCAATGTCGAGTCATTGGAGGCTTCTTATGATAAATTTGCGACACAAAATGATCTGTTCCGCGCTGTCTCCGGAGAGGAACAGCCATTGATCACTGATATCAGCGGGCAGATTCAAAATGGGACAGCGACGTTGACCGCAGGAGAAAATACACAGGTATTGTACTTTTACGGAACAAATACGGGGGAGAACCCGGTGACAATTTATGTCAATGGTACACCGGTTAAAATCCCGGCTTCGTATTATTATGAAAATGAGCAGTATCCAAGCGATTTCTGCAATGGACTGGTTTGCCTCGGTGCATTTCAGAATGAAACGGTCACGGTTCAGTTTGCGACAAATGCAGCCGCGACGGATCTGCATCTGGGAACATTGGATTATTCTTTGCTGGAACAGACCGCCGATACGTTGAAAAACCAGGGAATGCAGGTGACGAATCTGAAGCAGAAAAACAGTGGGGCGTCCTTTACGGTGAAAGATGCCAAAGCCGGCACGGTATTTATTCCGGTTCCGTATGACGAAAACTGGAAATGTAAAGTAAACGGAGAGGATGTGTCGGAAAAAGTGACTTCGATCGATGGAATGATGACGATTCCTGTGAAAGAGGGCACCAATGAGATTTCCATTCACTATCAGACGAAAGGGCGCGTGCCGGGCGCTATTATTACCTTTGCAGCACTTCTGCTTTGTTTCAGTGCATGGCTTCTCCGGCGAAATGGATTTTTCGGACTTCATTTACAGAAGGTGCAAAATGTGGCTGCCTGGATCATATATATATTATTTATGCTGGCGTTTGCAGCATTTGTCCTGCTTATGTTTGTAATCCCGGCAGGTTATTATATACAGACGTTATCGTCGCTGGATGAGGTGAATTAGCTAAAATGTACAATTTTTTTCAAAAAGACGACAAAATTTGTGCATTTTACAATAATTTTGATAAAATCTCAAAAAAAACTTGCTGAAAATGAATTATATGGTATAATGGAAAGCGGTGTAGTGAAAGACCATTGCGGTTTTTCTACTCAAAAAGCTATCGAAACTGCCTTTTTTCAAGTGTTACATAACTCATACAAAGAGAGCAGATCGAATAAAAACAGAATTTGGAAGGAGCAAAATGAAAATGGCAAACATGAATGATTGTCCAGAAAAGCTGCCATTGACTGATGAGTATTTGGAAAAAATGAATGCTTATTGGCGTGCAGCAAACTATTTAGCAGCAGCTCAGCTTTACATGCTTGACAACCCTCTTTTACGTGAGCCTCTCACAAGAGATCAGGTAAAGAAAAAAATCGTAGGTCACTGGGGTACAGTTCCAGGACAGAACTTTGTTTATACGCATTTGAACAGAGCTATCAAAAAATATGATTTGGATATGGTATTGATTTCCGGTCCTGGTCACGGTGGAAACTTCTTCGTAGCAAACTCCTACTTGGAAGGACACTACAGTGAGATTTATCCAAACGTAAGTGAAGATATTGAAGGTATGAAGAGACTCTGCAAACAGTTCTCTTTCCCAGGCGGTATTTCCAGCCACGTAGCACCTGAAACACCTGGTTCTATCAACGAAGGTGGTGAGCTTGGTTACTCCATCGCTCATGCATTCGGTTCTGTATTTGATAACCCAGGTCTGATCACAGCTACTATCGTAGGTGATGGTGAAGCTGAGACAGGTCCACTTGCTACAGCTTGGCATTGTAATAAATTCTTGAATCCTGTTACTGACGGTGCGGTTCTTCCAATCCTTCACTTGAACGGATACAAGATCAGTAACCCTACTGTATTCGCACGTATTTCTCATGAAGAAGTAGAAGACTTCTTTAAGGGATGCGGATGGGAACCAATCTTTGTAGAAGACAACAAAGATGATGCAAACTATATCATGAACATGCACCGCAAGATGGCAGCTGCTCTTGATAAAGCAATCGAGAAGATCAAAGACATCCAGAAAGATGCTCGTGAAAATGGTAACACAGAGCGCCCAATCTGGCCTATGATCGTTCTTCGTACTCCAAAGGGATGGACAGGTCCTAAATTTGATGATGACGGAAATAAGATCGAAGATTCTTTCCGTGCTCACCAGGTACCTATCACAATGGAGAAACCAGAACATTTGGAACAGTTGAAAGAATGGTTGCTCAGCTACAAACCAGAAGAGTTGTTCGATGAGAATGCTCAGTTGATCCCAGAATTGAAAGCACTTGCACCAGTTGGCGATGCACGTATCAGTGCAAACCCACATGCAAACGGTGGTCTTTTGCTTAGAGATCTTCGTCTCCCAGACTTCCGTGAGTATGGTGTAGATGTACCAAAACCGGGTTCTGTTGAAAAACAGGATATGATCGAACTTGGTGCATTTGTACGTGATATCTTCAAATTGAACGAAGAGACAAAGAACTTCCGTATTTTCGGACCAGACGAGACAATGTCTAACCGTCTGTATCATGCATTTGAAGCTACAAACCGTGACTTCATGGCTGAAAAATACGATGATGATGATAAACTTGCAAACGATGGACGTATCATGGACTCTTACCTGAGCGAGCATATGTGCGAAGGATGGTTAGAGGGATATCTTTTGACAGGTCGTCATGGATTCTTCGCTTCTTACGAAGCATTTATCCGTGTAGTAGACTCTATGGCTGCTCAGCATGCAAAATGGTTGAAAGTCACATCCGAACTTCCATGGAGACAGAAGATCGCTTCCTTGAACCTTCTTCTTACATCCAACGTATGGCAGCAGGATCACAACGGATTTACACATCAGGATCCAGGATTCCTCGATCACATCGCTAACAAAAAAGCAGATGTTGTTCGTATGTATCTGCCACCAGATGCTAACTGTCTGCTTTCCTGCTTCGATCACTGTATCAGAAGTAAGAACTATGTAAACGTAATCGTAGCATCCAAACATCCAAGTCACCAGTGGTTGACAATGGATCAGGCTGTAAAACATTGTTCTCAGGGTATCGGTATCTGGGAATGGGCAAGTAACGATCAGGGCGAAGAGCCGGATGTAGTTCTTGCATGCTGCGGTGATACACCTACAAAAGAGGCTTTGGCTGCTGTTACAATCCTTCGTGACAACATTCCTGACCTCAAGATCCGTTTTGTAAACGTAGTTGACCTTATGAAGCTGGAATCCAACTCCAAACATCCTCACGGATTGACAGATGCAGAATATGATGCTATCTTCACAAAAGATAAACCAATCATCTTCGCATTCCATGGATACCCAACATTGATTCATGAGTTGACATACTATAGAACAAACCGTAATCTTCATGTATTTGGATATCAGGAAGAGGGTACGATCACAACGCCATTCGACATGAGAGTTCAGAACAAGATCGACCGCTTCAACTTGACAAAATCTGTCATCGAGAACCTTCCACAGCTTGGAAACAAAGGTTCCTTCTTGATCCAGAAGATGAACGATATGCTCGTAGCTCACAAACAGTACATCCACGAAGAAGGTATCGATCTTCCGGAAGTGCGTGACTGGGTATGGCATACACCAGAAGATAAATAATTTGAAAATTATTTTGAAATTCAGATCCCCGCAGGCAGTTGTCTGTGGGGATTTTAAAATATTTTGTAAAAACTGATATTTTATAAAGAAAACCCCTTGACAATACCAAAACACAATGGTATATTATAGAAGTATGCCGCACAACGAGGTTATAGTTCTGCCCATTTTTACATAAGGCAGGCACCGTAGTTGGCGAGTAAATTTATAGGAGGTGCTATATGTACGCAATTATAGCAACCGGTGGTAAACAGTATAAAGTAGAAGAAGGCGACGTGATCAAAGTTGAGAAACTTGGCGTGGAAGCTGGACAGACTGTTACTTTTGACCAGGTATTAGTAGTAAGTGACAAGGAGACTAAAGTAGGTACTCCTACCGTAGACGGTGCTTCTGTTTCTGCAACAGTAGTAGCTGAGGGCAAAGGTAAAAAGGTTATTGTTTACAGATATAAGAGAAAAACCGGATACCACAAAAAGAATGGTCATAGACAGCCATTTACTCAGGTAAAGATTGATAAGATCAATGCATAAACTAGGAGTAGACACTTTTTAAAAAGAAGGTGAGTCTATGATAGAAGTTCGAGTAAAAAAGTCTGATAGTGGTAACATTATTGGATTTCATATGTCCGGTCATGCAGGGTATGCAGAATATGGTTTAGACATTGTCTGCGCAGGCGTTTCAACGCTTGCCATAAACTGCATTAATTCTATCGAAGAGTTTACCGACACCAAGTTTGATCTGGTGCAGAATGACAACGATGGATTGCTTGATTTTACCTGCAAGGAACCGCTGGACAGTGGTGCCGTGTTACTGCTGAAGTCCTTATTTAAAGGAATTCAGGGGATACAGGAGTCGTATGGAAAACAATATGTTACATTTCATTAATTTTTGTTAGGAGGGAAATGTCATGATGAAAATGAACCTTCAGTTGTTCGCTCATAAAAAAGGAATGGGTTCTACAAAGAACGGCCGTGACTCTGAGTCCAAGAGACTTGGTGCAAAAAGAGCAGATGGACAGTTCGTTTTAGCTGGTAATATTCTTTACAGACAGCGTGGTACTAAGATTCATCCGGGTACAAACGTTGGAATCGGTGGAGATGATACACTTTACGCTTTGGTTGATGGTGTGCTTCGTTTCGAGAGAAAAGGAAGAGACAAAAAACAGGCTAGTGTATATCCAGTAGATGCTGAATAATTTTGACAATTTCGGGGCTGTCATGAAATGTGGCAGCCCCTTTTACCTTTTATACTCAATTTGAAAGGGAGATACGTATGTTTGCAGATCAGGCAAAAATTTATATTCGTTCCGGAAAAGGCGGCGATGGCCATGTCAGTTTCCGAAGAGAATTGTATGTACCAAATGGTGGACCGGATGGCGGCGATGGCGGCCGCGGGGGAGACCTTATATTTGAAGTGGATCCGGGAATCAATACCTTAAATGAATTTCGTCATATTCGTAAATATTGTGCCGAGGACGGCGAACCGGGTGGCAAGAGACGATGCCACGGAAAAGACGGCGCAGACCTCGTAGTAAAAGTTCCGGCGGGAACGATTGTAAAAGAAGCAAATTCAGGACAAGTCATCACCGATATGTCCTATGACAATACAAGAGAAGTGATCTTAAAAGGCGGCCGCGGCGGCAAGGGAAACCAGCATTATGCAACGCCGACCATGCAGGTGCCAAAATATGCCCAGCCGGGGAAACCGGCGATGGAGCTGGAAGTTATTTTGGAATTAAAGACGATTGCGGATGTCGGACTGGTTGGATTCCCAAATGTTGGAAAATCCACATTTTTGTCCCGTGTAACCAATGCGCAGCCAAAGATTGCCAACTATCACTTTACCACATTAAATCCGAATCTTGGTGTGGTAGACCTGGAAGGAACCGATGGTTTTGTCATTGCAGATATTCCGGGATTGATCGAAGGTGCTTCCGAGGGGATCGGATTGGGACATCAGTTTTTGAAACACATTGAGCGTACCCGTGTTATGATTCACATGGTAGATGCGGCTTCGACGGAAGGACGTGACCCGATTCAGGATATCAATGTCATCAATCAGGAGATCCGTGCTTACAGTGAGGAGATCGCGGCTCGTCCACAGGTTATCGCAGCCAATAAAATTGACTGTTTTTACGGCGATGAAGAAGAAACGGTTCTGACGTTATTAAAAGAAGAATTTGAGCCGAAGGGAATCAAAGTATTTCCAATTTCTGCCGTGACCGGAAAGGGCGTAAAGGAACTTTTGTATTACGTCAAAGGCATGCTGGATGAGATCAAAGAAGAAAAGGTTGTCTTCGAGAAAGAATATATGATAGAAGAACCGGATTTCCAGAATGAACCATACAATGTGTATGCGGACGAGAAGGAAGAAGGCGTATATCATATCGATGGTCCACGCGTAGAACGTATGTTAGGATATACGAACCTGGATTCGGAAAAAGGATTTGAATTTTTCCAGAAGTTCCTTAAAAATAACGGAATGCTGGAAGAACTGGAAGCCCTTGGAATCGAAGATGGCGACACCGTAGAGATTTACGGATGGAGCTTTGAATATTACAAATAGAAATGAGGAAATACGATGACAAGCAAGCAAAGAGCTTATTTAAAAAGTCTGGCAATGAAGATCACGCCGATCTTACAGATTGGAAAATCTTCGGTAACGCCGGAACTGATATCTGCAGTAGATGAGGCATTGGAGGCAAGAGAATTGATCAAAATGCACATCTTAAAAAACTGTTTTGATGATCCGAAAGAGATCGCACAGGTGATCGCGGAGCGTACCCGTTCGGAAGTGGTACAGGTGATTGGAAAGAAAGTCGTGCTTTACCGCGAGTCCAAAGACAATAAAAAGATTGAACTTCCAAAACCATCAAAGAAAGCGTGATAAATGATGAAAATTGGTATTATGGGAGGGACATTTAATCCCATTCATAATGTACATTTGCTGATGGCAGAGGAAGCTGCGAGGCAGTTTGAACTGGATGAAGTCTGGTTTATGCCATCAAAAAATCCACCGCATAAAAAGAGGACGGATATTGTTTCAGCTGAACACCGGAGCCGCATGATCTGTCATGCGATCGATGGAAATCCAAAGTTCGTGTTTTCAGATCTGGAACTTCGTCGGGAAGGAACCACGTATACGAGCGATACACTGGAAATTATCGAAAAAGAAAATCCGGATTGCAAGATCTATTTTATTTTAGGCGGAGATTCCCTGCGTGAGATCGAAACGTGGCATAAGCCGGCGTTTGTGATGAAACACTGCCATATTCTGGCAGCCGACAGAGAAGATGAAACAGGAAAACAACTGAAAGTAAAAGCGGAAGAGTTAAGGAAAACATATGGTGCAAAGATTTCTTTTATCAAGATGCCGTTGATCGACATTTCTTCCAGTGAACTGCGCGCGCAGCTGCAAAAAGGAAAGTCTGTCGATTACCGAATTCCGGATGCGGTAATGAAATATATCCGTTTCCATAATTTGTATGGTTATGAAAAACCGCTTTTTAAGAAAAAGGTTACAACGCCAAAGATTTTAAGCTATTTAAAAGCAACCCTGCGTCCCAAACGTTTCCGCCATACATTGGGTGTGGCGTACACCGCGGCAAATCTCGCTGCTGTTCATAATGCAGATGAGGACAAAGCGTTTCTTGCCGGGCTTTTGCATGATTGTGCCAAATTTTACGAAATAGAAGAGCAGATTACACTTTGTGAAGAAGCAGGAATCCCTCTGACGGAGATGGAACGGCTCAATCCCGCTCTCATTCATGGGAAATTAGGTGCTTTTTATGCGAAAACAAAGTATCAAGTAGAGAATGAGGATGTTTTATCCGCTATCCGTTATCATACGACAGGGCACCCCGATATGACGGTATTGGAAAAGATTATTTATCTTGCCGATTATATTGAACCCGGACGTGCGATGGACTGCAAACCGCATTCGTTGCAGGAAGTCCGGACTGCATGCTTCCAAAATCTAGATGACGGACTGCGCTTTGCACTGGAAAACGGAATTTCCTATCTTCGGGAACAAAATCAGCCCATTGATACGATTTCGCTGGAAACGTATGAATGGTATCAGAAAGGAATAACACTATGACATCAAAAGAAATGGCACGCATCGCATATGATGCGTTGGATGAAAAATTAGGAGAAGATATTCGAATCATACAGATCGACGAGATTTCCGTGATTGCGGATTATCTGATCATTGCCAACGGAAAAAACAGCAATCAGATCGCTGCTTTATCCGACAATGTAGAGATGCGTATGCATCAGAATGGCATTCATAATGAACGGATCGAAGGAAATAAAAATTCTACTTGGATCCTGATGGACTATAAAGATGTTATCGTCCACGTATTCTCGCCGGAAGACCGCTTGTTTTATGACCTTGAGCGCATCTGGCGTGACGGTAAAAAGATCGATCGGGATCAGTTATAAGAATTCGGATCCACCGTTGTCTGCGAAGATAATTGAAAGACATCGGTGGATTTTCCTATGACGACAATATGATCTTCCGGTCCGAATACATAATCGCCTGCCGGCATCGGGTCAATGACCGTGCCGTTTTTTATTGCAATAATATTGACTTTATATTTCTGCCTTACATTAATTTCCAGTATGCTTTTTCCTGCCCACGAAGGAATAATCGGAATCTCGAAGATCGAGCAGTCGGATGTTAATTCGATATAGTCAAATATATTTGTAGCATTATAGCGGACTGCCAGTTTTTCGGCAATTTCTTTTTCCGGGAAGAAGACTTCATCCGCTCCGATCTTTTTCAGAAAATCTGCCTGTCGTTTCCGTTTTGCTTTGGAAATAACACAGCGCGCGCCCAGTTCCTTTAATATGGAAGTGATTTCCAGCGACGCATAAAAGTCTTCGCCAATCGCCACAAAACAGTAGTCAAAATTGTTGACACCGATAGATTTTAAAACCGCGGGATTGGTACAGTCGCCGGACAGGGCATCCGGGAAAACCGTTGACAATTCCTGGATTTTATCTTCGTCGCGGTCAATTACCATAACATCGTTTCCAAGTTCCTGCATCCGGGCTGCCAGACATTGTCCCAGCATTCCCATTCCAATAATAAGAATTGACTTCATAATAATCTCCTTTATCCAATCAATATGTTTTCTTTTGGTCTTCGAAGCGGTGGCTGCTTGTTTTGCTTTCCGAGGATGAGCATCAATGTAAATCCGCCGATTCGTCCACCATACATTAAAATGATCAAAATAATATGTGACATGGCGCACAGATGTGGGGTGATCCCAGTCGTTACGCCAACCGTGCACACAGCCGAAATAACCTCAAAAAGCACATTAGACATCGGCAGTCCTTCAATGTGGCAGATAAGCATGGTTCCTGTCAAGATATAAACGGCATATACCAAAATAATAACTGCGGCCTGCTTGATCAAAATGGTGCTCACCCGGCGTTTGCCAATCACGGTGTCCGATTGTCCACGCAGCATCGAAACCATCGAGAGAAACACAAGCGTAATCGTTGTGATCTTCATTCCACCGGCGGTCGAACCGGGACTTCCGCCGATCATCATCAATACATCAGAGAGAAGAGAGGCAGAGGGAGACATGCTGGCATAATCAATCGTATTAAAGCCGGCTGTGCGCATGGTCGTTGAGGCGAAAAACGATTTTAGGATCTGTTCGCCGATGCCATTTCCCTGAAGGGTATAATTCTGCTCAAATACAAAGTAGCCAATGGCTCCGCCAATCAGCAAAACCGGTGTCGTCACAAGAATGATCTTTGAATGAAGAGAATAATTCTTAAAGGACAGACGGTATTTCAATATATCATCCCATACTAAAAATCCGATTCCGCCGATTAGAATCAAAAGCATCACAGTAACATTTACAAGGACATCGGAAGCATACCACGTCAGCGAAGAGAAGGGGTCGTATCGTCCCATGAGATCAAAGCCGGCATTGCAAAAAGCGGATATTGCGTGGAACACGGCATAGTATAATCCCTGCCCCAATCCCATGCGCGGGATAAAACGGATGGCAAGCAGCAGAGCGCCGCAGCCTTCAATCAAAAACGTACCCGATACAATACGGCGAACCAGTTTTACCATACCACTCAGCTGCGTATTTCCGGCAGCCTGCATCAAAAGCATACGGTCCTGAAGCGACAATTTTCGTTTCATAAATATGAAAAACATGGAGATAAAGGACATGAGTCCGATGCCTCCGATCTGAATCAGAATGAGAATGACAATCTGCCCGAAAAAGGACCATTTGGTAAATGTATCGGCGACAATAAGTCCTGTTACACAGGTGGCGCTTGTCGCCGTGAATAGGGCATCCAAAGGGGATGTGAAATTACCGTCCCGTGCGGAGACCGGCAGACATAATAAAAAGGCGCCGGTAAGTATCAAAACAAGAAAACTCAGTGCAATTAACCGGGTAGGACCAAGTTTTCGTGACCATTTTCCTAACATAAATAACTTCCTTTAAATATTGATAATTTTTAAATTCTGTGGTACGCTTTCTATTATACAAAAAAATGGAAAAAATACAATTATATTTTGAAAAAAACTTTACAAGAAAGTTAAATTGTGTTAAACTAATTCCGTCAGACAACCAATACTCAGAGCGTGGAACACTCCAACCCGTTCTTGGTACTTGGCTTTTAAAAAATTTTATGGAGGTACATCGATCATGATGACAACAGAAAGAAAAGCAGAAATCATTAAAGAGTATGGAAGAACGCCAAATGACACCGGATCACCTGAGGTTCAGGTTGCTCTTCTTACAGAGAGAATCAATGTTTTGACAGAGCATTTGAAAGAGAACAAAAAAGATCATCATTCCCGCCGCGGTCTTTTGAAGATGGTTGGTAAGAGACGTGGTCTTCTTGACTATCTCAAAAAGAATGACTTGGAAGGCTATCGTGCTTTGATCGCAAAACTTGGAATTCGTAAATAATGATGCTGCTCGTTATGAGCTGAATGAAATGGTACTGCTGATATGCTTTTACCCGATATCAGTAGTATCATTTTTGACTATGTGGAGGATAAATTATGAAGAGAGATCGAAGTCAGTCCATGGTGATACGTGGCAACCGCATCTTATTAGTAGAGCATCAACTGTTTGGAAGAGATTTCTTCAATCTGCCGGGTGGTGGAATCGAGGAAAATGAAACGCCGGAGCAGGCAGCTCTTCGTGAATTGGAAGAGGAGTGTCAGGTCAAGGGAACCTTAGTAAGACCATTGACGGTGGAATATAAACCGGATCTGGAGAGCCGGGTATTTACCTTTTTGGTGGAGATTCCGGAAGATGCTGTAGCAAAAACGGGGATAGATCCCGAACTTCCTGCGGACGAACAGTCTATCATCGATGTAAAATGGATGCGTCTGGATGAGATTGCAGAACGTGACCGTGCCTATCTTTTTGGTGCCGGTCTGATGCGTGTTCCGTATTTTCATGATGAAGTGCTTATGTGGGATGGAGAAGACATCAGCTATCCAATCAAAAAAATGATATAAAAAGAGGTTTGATTTATACCAAAGATATGTTATAATGTAGTGTGTTGATACACACGCAGGTCATCAAGCTATGCTTGGTGACAAATGGTATAATGAAATATGTGTATTAAAAAGAGCATTATCCGAGACTTCTGAAAAGCCGATTTATCATAGGATAAGTAGGTTTTTCAGTTGTTTCGGATGCTCTGTAAAAAGATAAATAAAGGAGAATATAAGTATGTACAAGACATTTTCAATGGAACTTGGCGGACGTACTCTTTCCGTAGATATCGGACGAGTTGCCGCTCAGGCAAATGGTGCTGCTTTGATGCATTATGGAAATACCGTTGTTCTTTCCACAGCGACAGCATCAGAGAAGCCAAGAGAGGGAATTGACTTCTTCCCACTTAGTGTAGAATATAGTGAAAAGATGTATTCCGTAGGAAAGATTCCTGGAGGATTTACAAGAAGAGAGGGAAAACCTTCGGACAACGCGATCCTTACAGACCGTGTTATCGACAGACCGATGCGTCCGTTGTTCCCAAAAGATTACCGTAACGATGTAACACTAGAAAATCTTGTTATGTGTGTAGATCAGGACTGCAGCCCGGAACTTACGGCGATGCTTGGTTCCGCTTTGGCAACCTGTATTTCTGATATTCCGTTTGACGGTCCGACTGCAGCGACACAGATTGGTCTCGTAGATGGAGAACTTGTAATCAACCCAACTTCTGCACAGAGACAGGTTTCTGACCTTGCTCTTACGGTAGCTTCGACAAGAGAAAAAGTTATCATGATCGAAGCCGGCGCCAATGAAGTGCCGGAAGATAAGATGATCGAAGCAATTTACAAAGCTCACGAAGTCAATGGACAGATCATCGAATTCTTTGATAAGATCGTAGCAGAATGTGGAAAAGAAAAACACGAATATGAGCATTTTGATATCCCGGAAGATATGTTTGAAGACATGGTGAACTTCATTACACCGGAAGCAATGGAAGAGGCTGTATTTACCGATGTAAAACAGGTTCGTGAAGAGAATATCCGTCAGATCAAAGATAAATTGGAAGAGCGCTATGAAGAAGAGCATCCGGATTGGTTTGCTCTGATTGATGAGGCTGTATATAAATTCCAGAAAAAGACCGTTCGTAAGATGATCCTGAAAGATCACAAACGTCCGGATGGCCGTGAAGTAACACAGATTCGTCCATTGTCCGCAGAAGTCGATGTACTTCCTACCGTTCATGGTTCCGGATTGTTCCAGAGAGGACAAACACAGGTTCTCAATGTTACGACATTGGCTCCTCTTTCTGAAAAACAGAAGATTGATGGATTGGATGAAAATGTAACTTCTAAGAGATACATTCATCACTATAATTTCCCATCCTACTCGGTTGGTGAAACTCGTCCAAGCAGAGGCCCGGGACGTCGTGAGATCGGACATGGAGCTTTGGCAGAGCGTGCCCTTCTTCCGGTAATTCCTTCGGAAGAGGAATTCCCATATACCATTCGTACCGTATCTGAGATTATGGAATCCAATGGTTCTACTTCTCAGGGAAGTATCTGTGCTTCCACATTGTCACTGATGGCTGCCGGTGTACCGATCAAAGCACCTGTTGCCGGTATTTCCGTAGGACTTGTTACCGGAGAAACGGACGATGATTATCTGATTCTTACCGATATTCAGGGACTGGAAGATTTCTTTGGCGATATGGACTTTAAAGTTGCCGGAACACACAAAGGTATCACAGCCATTCAGATGGATATTAAGATTCACGGTCTGACTCGTGAGATCGTAGAAGGTGCGATCCGCCGTACAAAAGAAGCAAGAACCTATATCCTTGATGAGGTTATGAGCAAAGCAATCGCTGAACCTAGAAAAGAAGTAAATGAATACGCTCCAAAGATCAAACAGATTATGATCGATCCTGCGAAGATTGGAGAAGTAGTTGGACAGCGTGGTAAGACGATCAACACATTGATCGAGCGTACCGGCGTGAAGATTGATATTACCGATGACGGTGCAGTTTCCGTATGCGGTACGGATAAGGCGATGATGGATGAGGCTATCCGTCTGATTCAGATTATTGTATCTGACTTTGAAAAAGGACAGATTCTGGAAGGAACTGTTGTAAGCATCAAAGATTTTGGTGCATTCATCGAGTTTGCTCCTGGAAAAGAGGGAATGGTTCATATTTCCAATATCTGCCAGAGAAGAATCAATCATGTAGAAGACGAGCTTACTTTGGGTGACAAAGTCAAGGTTGTATGTCTTGGAAAAGACAAGATGGGAAGAATTTCTTTCAGCATGAAAGATGTGAAACAATGATCTTGGAGATGAGAAAAGAGTGAAGATTGCACTTACCAATATGGACATTATCTGGGAAGATAAGTCTGTAAATCAGGATAAGTGTTTGGAATTGATAAAGCGAGCTTCGGAATGTGGAGCTCGCCTTATCCTTTTTCCGGAGATGACACTGACCGGATTTACGATGAATCCGCAAAAATATGGAGAGACAGCAGGCGAAGATTCTGAGACTGTGAAATTTTTTGAACAACTGTCAAAAGAATATGCCATTGCGATCGGCTTTGGTTATATTGAAAAAGGGGAAAAGGACGGTTTCGCGAAAAATCATATGGCTGTCGTAGATGCCGGAAAGATTCTTGGAGATTATACGAAAATTCATCCGTTTTCTTATGGAGAAGAAAATCAGCATTATTGCGGTGGTGACCGACTGGTTACGGTATTGATCGATGGAGTGACATTCGGGTTATCTATCTGTTATGATCTGCGTTTTCCGGAACTTTATCAGGCGATGCGAAGCTGTGATGCGATTGCCGTGATCGCAAACTGGCCGAAAGGGCGTGTCACACATTGGAATACACTGCTCCCGGCAAGAGCGGTTGAGACGCAGTCGTATGTTTTAGGTGTCAACCGGATAGGAAAGGATGTGTCACTCGATTATGAGGCTTCCAGTGCTGCGTATGATTATGAGGGCAGACCACTTTCTGTCGCTTGCAAAGCGACCTCTTATGGAGATCAATGCCTTATGATAGAGATAGAACCGGATCACGTCCGACGCTGGAAAAAAGAATTTCCGGCAGCTAACGATCGGAACCCTGCCTTATATGCGTCCTTTCTCCAAAAAGACGTATAGGATCTGCAAAAAACTGTCATACTATTTCTTAACAGGAGGTATGACATATGAATACAGAGCAGATTAAAGAATTTGGAGAATGCCGTATCGGAGGCATTGAGATCATTACGATCATTGGAGAGATTGAAGGTCATGAAGGCAGTTCGGGAACTGCCAAAACGACAAAATATGAACATTTGCTGCCGATGTTGGCAGCTTATGATGAAAATAGTGAAATTCAAGGGATATTATTTATTCTTAATACGATTGGCGGCGATGTTTCCTGTGGACTGGCACTTGCTGAGATGATCAGCGGATTAAAAACGCCAACGGCATCTTTTATCATAGGAGACAGTCATTCGATCGGAGTTCCCCTTGCGGTAGCGACAGATTTTTCCTGTATCGTACCGAGTGCGACGATGATTCTTCACCCGGTGAGGATGAGTGGCATGATTCTTGGGGCACCACAAAGTTATGATCAATTTGAAAAAATTCAGGCGAGAATCGTTGATTTTATCGTCCGAAAACGTGGGCTTACGAAAACACATGTGGAAGAGTTGATGATGAACACTTCCATGTTTGCAAAAGATCTGGGAACGCTCCTTGTGGGCGGACAAGCTGTGGAAGAGGGGCTTGTAGACAAAGTCGGAACTCTTTCCGATGTAATGGACTATTTGAAACAATGTTCACAATAATCCCGGAAAATAAAGAGAGGTTTGAAAGAGTATGGCGTCAAAGACAAAAAATTCGAAAACAAAAAAGAAAAGACAAAATTCAAAACAAACAAGTTCTCCATTGGCAAAAGAAATTACTTTGCTTGCGATCATTATATTTTCCTTACTGGCACTGCTTAGTTTATTTGGAATGTGTGGTCCGGTAGGAAATTTGATCGGAAGTCTTTTGTTTGGATTATTTGGAGCCACCGCTTATATTTTTCCGTTGGCATTTCCTATCGGAAGCGGTTTTTTTATTTCCAATCCGGAAAGACCGGAAGTACGGCGCAAGATTATTTATCTTGCCCTCCTTTACATATGTTTATGCGGTATTTTCCAGTGGGTGGTCGATCCTGAAATATCAAACTTGATTGATATTTTCAAGGAATCCAGCTCCGAACATATCGGCGGTGGATTTATGGGAGGGATTCTTTCCACGCTATTTGGCACATTGCTTGGAAGAGCCGGCGCGATTATTATTATTTTGGGACTGACCCTTTTGTTTGTTATGTTGGCGACGAGAAAACTGATCTTTTCGGCAATCCGCGAATTGTATGCAGAACACAAGGAAGACCAGGAAGAATATATCGAATATGAAGAACCGGAGATCCGTTATCCGGAAGATCACGCGCGTACGATGCAGACGCACACTTTTGCGGATAGAAAACGCCGCAAAAAGGCTGATAAAGGCAAGATGAAAGAAATCTCCGAGCCGCAAAAAACACCTGAAAAACCGGCAAAAGAGATGCCAAAGAAAGAAGAAAAACCGGTGAAAGAGGAGATCCCGGAAATCTCCATCATCCGCGAAGGCCAGCAGGAGCCTACCGTTTACAAAGAAGAATTAGAGACAAAATTTGGAAAAGGTAAAAACGAAAAACAGGAAGCGAAAGCTGCTACTGAGAAAAAGGAACCGCCAAAACCGGAGAAAAAGACGTTGGCTTCTGCTGTGGCAGAGCCTGTACAAAAGCAAGCGGTACCAAAGCCGGTTTCCTCTCAAGATTCCGAATATCAATTTCCATCACTGGATCTGCTTTCGAAGCCGAAAAAGGGAAGCGGTGGACAAAGTGACCGCGACTTGCTGCAGACGGCGAAGAAACTTCAGGATACATTGGATAGTTTTGGCGTTAAAGTAAAAATGGGAGATGTCAGCTGCGGCCCAAGTGTCACCCGGTATGAACTGGTTCCCGAACAGGGGGTTAAAGTAAACAGTATTACCCGTCTGGCAGATGATATCAAACTCAGTCTGGCGGCATCGGACATCCGAATCGAGGCTCCGATCCCCGGAAAAGCGGCTGTAGGAATAGAAGTTCCAAACGCGAAAAGAAACACGGTTACTTTGCGTGAACTTCTGGAAAGTCCGGAATTTATCAATGCAAAATCCAATGTGACGTTTGCTGTCGGAAAAGACATCGGAGGAAAGACGATTGTGACCGATATCGCAAAAATGCCGCATATGCTCATTGCCGGTGCCACGGGTTCCGGTAAATCAGTATGTATCAATACACTGATCATGAGTATCTTGTATAAGGCAAACCCAAATGATGTCAAATTTATCATGGTTGACCCGAAAATGGTTGAATTGACGGCATATGCCGATATTCCGCATATGCTGATCCCTGTCGTGACGGATCCGAAAAAGGCATCTGCCGCATTAAACTGGGCAGTTCAGGAAATGACGGTTCGTTATGAAAAATTTGCTGCACTTGGTGTCCGTGATATCAAGAGTTATAATAAAAAGATCGCCGGTTTGAAGCACAATGAGGATAATACGTATGAAAAGATGTGTCAGATTGTCATTGTGGTTGACGAGTTTGCGGATCTTATGATGGTTGCCTCCAATGAAGTGGAAGATGCGGTATGTCGTCTTGCACAGCTTGCCCGTGCAGCGGGAATTCATTTGGTTCTTGCTACGCAGCGTCCGTCCGTCAATGTTATCACCGGACTGATCAAGGCAAATATCCCATCACGTATCGCCCTTTCTGTATCCTCCGCGATCGATTCACGTACGATCATCGATGGTTCCGGAGCAGAAAAACTCTTGGGAAATGGGGATATGTTATTTGCTCCGCAGGATTATCCAAAACCGGTTCGTGTGCAAGGTGCATTTGTCTCTGATGAAGAACGTGATCAAGTCGTTGCGTTCCTGAAAGAGCATATGAATGGCCCGGCTTACGACGAAGAAATCAGCAAACATATTGAAGAAAATCCGGTTGGTACGAAATCAGCCGGAGCTTCCGGCGCTGTCGTAAGCGGTCCGGAGCGCGATGAACTATTTGTTGAAGCTGCCAAGTTTATTATTGAAAAAGACAAGGCCTCGATCGGTATGCTGCAGCGAGTGTTTCGCATCGGATTTAACCGTGCTGCGAGAATTATGGATCAGCTTTCCGATGCCGGTGTCGTAGGACCGGAAGAAGGCACCAAACCTCGTGTGATCTTGATGTCCATGGAGCAGTTTGAAAATTATCTTGAGGAAGAAGGCTAAATTATGTATGGCTGGATCATTGTAAACGGCTTTTTATATACGTCAAAGTTTTCCGAATTAACGGATCTTTTTATGGACGCAGCCAAAGAACATAAGATAGATCTTTTCGTGAAAACAAACAGTGAATGTTTCGTGGGAATGTTTGAACGGACAACGGAAAAAAAACCGGATTTTGTTCTCTTTTGGGATAAAGATATCCTTTTGGCAAAATACCTTGCGTCATGTGGCATTCCGGTCTATAACCCGGCCGAGGGGATTGAAATCTGCGATGACAAACGAAAGACCGCATTGGCACTTTCGTTGCAGAATCTGCCACAGCCATTGACTTTTCCGGCACCTATGACCTACGAAAATATTGGTTTTCCACATTTGGATTTTCTATCTCAAATAGAAAAAGAATTAGCGTTTCCAATTATTGTAAAAGAAGCGTTCGGTTCTTTTGGACAGCAAGTGTATATGGCAAAAGACCATAAAGAATTGTCTGAATTAACAAAAAAATTGGAAACCGTGCCGTTTTTATATCAGCAATACATTCGTGAGAGCAGCGGACGAGATATCCGTCTGCAGGTCGTCGGAGACGAGGTCGTCGCTGCGATGGAGAGGACTTCGGAAATCGATTTTCGTGCCAATATTTCCAATGGCGGAAAGATGCATGCCTATCAGCCGGATCAAGAAGCGGTTTCCCTTGCTGTAAAAGCCTGCCGTGCGGTAAAATGTGATTTTGCGGGGGTGGATCTCTTATTTGGACCCGAAGGCTATTTGGTATGCGAAGTAAATTCCAATGCGCATTTTAAAAATCTTTTGGATTGTACGGGGGTAAATACTGCCTGGTATATTCTACAATACATAAAGAAACAAGGAGAACAGCGGCATGTCAAATGAATTATGGATGATTTATGACAAGGCAGGTCTTGATCGAAATTCTACATTTGTCGAAATGTTTGCCGAACGAGGAAAGCCTTATAACATTGCAGTAAAAGCGGTTCTTGATACCGAATATCTTTCGCTGCTGAAAAAAGGAATAAGGCCATGTGCAGTTCTTGTCCGTGCGATTTGTCCGGCGATCAATGCCGAATTTGAAAACCGGGAGATTCCTGTATGGAATTCCTCATTTGTCAGTGGGATCTGTAATCACAAAGGAAAGACACGAGAGTATTTGAAAGATATGGTGTTCTGCACTCCGACGGTTACCTGTAATAGTGACAAGGTTAATGAAATTTTAGATTGTTCTGTGGAAGAAGTCAGACAGTATTTATTAGAAAATATGGATTTTTCTTCCAAATTTAAGGAGCAGGAAAAAGTAAGAATCCGTTCTGCCAAAGATTTTGTCATTAAGACAGCAGATGGACACGGTGGAAGCGAGGTCTATTCGTTCCGAAACGAAGCTGCCAAACTGAAAAAGGCACTGAGAGAGACGGATTATATTATCCAGCCTATGCTTCCTGTCGGAAAAGAGAGCCGGGATATGCGTGTCTATATTTTGAAAGATCAGATTTATGCTGCCATATTGCGGCATTCCGATGAAGATTTCCGCGCTAATTTTTCACGCGGCGGCAAAGTGGAGGCGGTTTCCCAAGAGCAGATTCCGCAAAAAGAGGTCGAAGCCATTTTAAAAAAAATTTCCTTTGGCATGGCAGGGATTGATTTTATTTTTGAGGAAGATGGAACCCCTGTTCTCAGCGAAATTGAGGATGTCGCCGGTACACGGATGCTTTACCGGTGCTGTCCGGAACTGGATATTGTGGCAGATTATATGAAAGAAATACAGAAAATGCTTTTCGATAAATAAATATTATGTTATACTTAATAAATACGATTCTTTTAGGAGGAAGTTGAAATGAAATCAGATATTGAAATCGCTATGGAAGCAGACCTGCTTCCGATTCAACAAGTAGCCGAAAAATTAGATATTACAATGGATGATCTGGATCTTTATGGAAAATATAAAGCAAAGATTACCGATGACCTCTGGAATCAGATCAAAGACCATCCGGACGGAAAATTGATTCTTGTGACAGCGATCAATCCAACACCGGCAGGAGAGGGAAAGACAACGACGACTGTAGGTCTCGGTCAGGCGATGGCTAAAATTGGAAAGAAAGCCATCATTGCCCTTCGTGAGCCATCTCTCGGACCATGTTTTGGATTAAAAGGTGGTGCTGCAGGCGGCGGTTATGCGCAGGTTGTACCGATGGATGAATTGAATCTTCATTTTACCGGAGATTTTCATGCCATTACTTCTGCCAATAACCTTCTGGCAGCGATGCTTGACAACCACATCCAGCAGGGAAATGCCCTTCGTATCGATCCAAAGCAGATCGTATGGAAACGCTGCGTCGATATGAATGACCGCGTTCTTCGCAATATTACTGTTGGTTTGGGAAGAAAAGTAGATGGTGTAACTCGTGAAGATCATTTTATCATCACAGTAGCTTCAGAGATTATGGCGATTCTTTGTCTGGCAGATAATATGAAAGATCTGAAAGAACGTCTTGGACGTATCATCGTTGCTTATAATTATGACGGGGAACCGGTAACAGCCAAAGAGATCAAAGCCGTTGGTGCGATGGCAGCTTTGTTAAAAGAAGCATTGAAACCAAACTTGATCCAGACATTGGAGCATACACCGGCACTCGTACATGGTGGACCATTTGCCAATATTGCGCATGGATGCAACAGTGTGAGAGCGACAAAAACAGCTCTTAAATTAGCAGATTACACAATCACCGAAGCTGGATTTGGTGCAGACCTCGGAGCTGAGAAATTCTTTGATATCAAATGCCGTATGGCAGGTCTGAAACCGGATGCCGTAGTTCTTGTAGCTACGGTACGTGCCCTGAAATACAATGGCGGTGTGAAGAAAGAAGACCTTGGTGCAGAAAACTTAGAGGCGTTGAAAAAAGGAATTGTCAATCTTGAAAAACACATTGAAAATGTATCCAAATACGGTGTACCTTGTGTCGTGACATTGAACCAGTTTGTGACCGATACCGAAGCGGAATTGAATTATGTAAAAGAATTCTGCGAAGAGAGAGGCTGTGAATTTGCCTTGTCACAGGTATGGGAAAAAGGTGGCGAAGGCGGTATCGAACTGGCAAATAAAGTGATCGATACCATTGAAAACAAGGAAAGCAATTTCCACTGCCTGTATGAAGATTCCAAATCTCTGTCAGAAAAAATCGAGACGATTGCCAAAGAAATTTATGGAGCAAAAGATGTGGTCTATGATAAAGCGGTAGAAAAAGAACTGGCCAGACTGGAAAAATTAGGATTTGGCAATATGCCGGTCTGCATGGCGAAAAATCAATATTCGCTTTCCGATGATCCAACACTGCTTGGCCGTCCGCAAAACTTTACGATTCATATCCGTGAAGTTTACGTATCGGCAGGTGCCGGATTTGTCGTAGCTATTACCGGAACGGTTATGACTATGCCTGGACTTCCAAAAGTTCCAGCAGCAGAGGGCATTGATGTCGATGACAATGGACAGATCACAGGATTGTTCTAAAACAGAAGTTTGAATACTTAATATAAAAAAGGACTGCTACGCAGTCCTTTTTGTATGGAAATAATGATTTAAATCGCCTTAATAAATGCTTTGGTTCTTTCATGCTGAGGATGTTCGAAAATTTCTTCCGGCGTACCTTCTTCTAAAATTACACCATCTGCCATAAACAGTACACGATTGGCCACTTCTTTCGCAAATCCCATCTCGTGAGTTACGACGACCATTGTCATCCCTTCTTTGGCAAGATTTTTCATAACATCCAGAACTTCGCCGACCATCTCCGGATCAAGGGCGGAAGTCGGCTCATCAAACAACATCACCTGCGGATTCATGGCAAGGGATCTTGCAATGGCGACACGTTGTTTTTGTCCACCGGATAGGGTAGAGGGATATACCGATGCCTTATCTTCAATCCCGACACGGCGAAGAAGATCAAGTGCCGCATCCTCCGCCTCTTTTTGCGGCATTTTCTTTAATTTGATTGGTGCGAGCGTCACATTTTCCAATATTGTTTTGTGAGGAAACAGATTAAAATGCTGAAATACCATTCCAATCCGTTGGCGCATTTCATTGATGTCCGTGTGAGGAGAGAGAAGATCCGTTCCTTCGATATCAATTTCACCGCCATCCGGTTCTTCAAGACGGTTCAGGCAGCGAAGAAAGGTGCTTTTACCGGAACCGGAAGGACCGATTACGACGACACATTCACCCTTTTCAATCGTTACATCAATTCCTTTTAATACGGTGAGATCACCAAAATTTTTCTTGAGATTTTTAACGGTTATCACTTTGACGCAGCCTCCTTTCCATATACTGTAAAGCCTTTGTCATAATCTTAACAATGATATAGTAAATTATGGCAATCGCAATCAGTGGTAAAAATGTTTCATACGTTCTTGATATGATAAAGTCGGATGCCTTTGTCAGATCCGCAATTGCAACATAACCGACGATGGATGTCTCTTTTACGAGAGTGATCATTTCATTTCCAAGGGCAGGCAGAATGTTTTTGATCGCCTGCGGAAGAATGATATAGCGCATCGTCTGACGGTATGTAAAGCCAAGAGAACGTCCGCCTTCCATTTGGCCGGGATCTACGGCAAGAATACCGGCGCGGATATTTTCAGCGACATAAGCACCACTGTTAATTCCAAAGGTAAGGATGGCTGCGACGATTCCCAGTTTGTTTTGGAAAATTACCATATAAATGATAAGCAGCTGAACCATAACCGGTGTACCACGCAGTATATCAATATATATATTTGCAACGTGGGAGAGGAATGTTTTCTTCTTTTTGCGGACCTCGGTCAATTTCATCAAAGCGACCAGGAAACCGAGCACGATGCCAAGCAGTGCTGCCGCAAAGGAAATTCCTAAAGTGACACCAAGACCTTTTCCTAAAAGGGCATATCCTTTGGTATCAATAAATACATATTTGAATTTATTGAAGAGATTGACAAAGAAATTGTCGGATTTTACACTGGCACCATTGGTGTTTCCGTTGATATATTCTTCGAAAATTTGATCAAAAGTACCATTTTCTTTGATTTTTTTCAATCCTTCATTGATGTCATTTAACAGTTTTGTATTGCCTTTTTGTACCGCAATTCCATATACTTCACTGGCTTCGGAATCCTGCACGCATTTCAGGCTGTCCTCATTCAGCGAAACAAAACGTTCTGCAGGTGCCTTGTCGATAACAACCGCATCGACACCGCCGTTTTTTAACTCAATGATCGCATCGGAACCTTTCTTAAAACGTTTTACCGTAGAATCTGTAAGGACAGAGTCATCGGTTCCGGGAGTTACCATCAGGTCACCGGTCGTTCCTTCCTGAACGGCAATCTTTTTGCCTTCCAGATCTTTCATGGCAGTTACCGGACTGTCTTTGGGAACAACGATACACTGTGTCGCTTCATAATATCCATCGGAAAAATCAACGGATTGTTTGCGGTCTTCGGTAATCGTCATACCGGCAGCGACGGCGTCAAGTCCACCGGTTTTCAGAGAAGCGGTGAGAGATTTGAATTCCATATTGGTAAATTCAACGTCATATCCCATTTCTTCTCCGATGGCTTTCATGACTGCGACATCAAAGCCGGCAATCTCACCATTTTCGTCAATATACTCAAACGGTGGAAATTCTGCATTCGTTCCTACATGAATCACAGAATCTGCCGCCTTCTTTTCCTGACCGCATGCCGTAAAGACAAACATGCTGAGTACGAGGAAAAGACTGAGCAAACCTATTTTGCGTTTTTGTTTCATTTTCTAAAACTCCTTTTCCTGGGCTGGTTTAAATTTCTGCTCACAATACAGACAACGGTAAATACGATGTTTCCGGTCTGTCAATTTAAAGCGGTGTGGAAGTTCCTGCTCGATGGAAGTAATACATCTTGGATTTTTGCACTTGATGATATTCGTAACCATCTCAGGGAGTGTGAGAGTACGTTTTTGTACAATCTTATCATTTTCAATCATATTGATCGTGATATTGTCATCCAGCACACCAAGGATATCAAGATCTACGCAGAGAGGTCCTTCGATCTTGATGATATCCTTTTTTCCCATTTTGTTGCTTTTTGCATTTTTGATAATAGCTACACTACAGTCAAGTTTTTCCAGATTCAGGTAATGATAAATCTGCATCGCATGACCTGCCTTGATATGATCAATGACAACTCCCTGATTCAATCCACCAATATTTAACATAATTACGTTCTCCTTTCTTTAGGCAAGCTCCAATAACCGAAGTATCAAAGCCATGCGGATGTAAACACCAAATTTTGCCTGCTTGAAATATACGGCACGAGGATCGTCGTCCACTTCTGTGGCAATTTCATTGACACGTGGGAGAGGGTGAAGTACGAGCATATCTTCCGGTGCCATCGCCATTTTCGCCTTGTCGAGGATAAAACTATCGCGCAGACGAATATAATCTTCTTCATTAAAGAAACGTTCTCTCTGTACACGGGTCATATACAGAATGTCGAGATCTCCGATGACCGAATCCAGATCGGAAACTTCCTGAAATGGAATATTGTTTTCTTCCAATGTTTCTTTTCTCAGATAATCCGGGATGCGAAGCTCCGGAGGGGAGATAAGGACAAATTCGATGCCCGGATAACGAACCATCGCGCCAATCAGGGAATGAACGGTTCGTCCAAATTTCAAGTCTCCGCAAAAACCAATTTTCAGGTGGTCAAGACGTCCTTTCAGATTTTTGATCGTAAGAAGATCGGTCAATGTCTGCGTCGGATGATTGTGTCCACCGTCACCGGCATTGATCACTGGGATAGAAGAGTGCATGGACGCTACGAGCGGTGCACCTTCTTTGGGATGACGCATCGCGCAGATGTCCGCATACGAAGAGATGACGCGGATCGTATCGGATACACTTTCGCCTTTGGACGCTGAACTTGAATCAGCAGAAGAAAAACCAAGAACACTACCACCCAGATTTAACATTGCTGCTTCAAAACTAAGTCTGGTTCGTGTGCTTGGTTCATAAAAACAAGTTGCTAATTTTTTTCCTTTACAGATTTCTGCATATTCTTCCGGATGCTTCATGATTTTCTGAGCAAGTGCGATCAGATCATCAAGTTCATCTACGGATAAATCCAATGCATTCATTATGTGTCGCATAAGTACCTCCCTTGTCGGTTGCATATTTTTATCCATTGTACAACAATTTATAAGAAAAAACAATAATATATTTGCAAAAATCTGCATTTAGAAGTATAATATTAAATTGGGGTAATCATTTTGACACAAACCCCCGTTTTGAAAGGAGAGAAACCAAATGGTAAAATTACACGAACAGGGAGCTTACCTGGTAAATGGAACCGATCTGATTCCAGACAACGCAGAAGCTCTTTCCGCAGTGAAAAGTAAGACAGGTGTGGATACAACACAGGCAGAAGCAGCCAAAGGGACAATGGCATATCGGATTTTGAAAGCCCATAACACATCCGATAATATGGAACAATTAAAGATTAAATTTGACAAATTAACATCCCATGATATTACTTTTGTAGGTATTTTGCAGACCGCCAGAGCATCGGGACTGGAAAAATTCCCAGTACCTTATGTATTGACAAACTGCCATAACAGTTTATGCGCAGTAGGGGGAACCATCAATGAAGACGATCATGTATTTGGTCTTTCCTGTGCAAAGAAATACGGTGGAATCTATGTACCACCTCATCAGGCAGTGATTCACCAGTTTGCCCGTGAAATGCTTGCCGGCGGCGGTAAAATGATTCTTGGATCCGACAGTCATACCCGTTACGGTGCCCTTGGTACGATGGCAATGGGTGAAGGTGGTCCGGAGATCGTAAAACAGCTTCTGGAGCAGACGTATGATATCCCTATGCCGGGTGTCGTAGCGATCCATCTTACCGGAAAACCGGAAAAGGGTGTCGGCCCTCAGGATATCGCACTGGCAATCATCGGTGCTGTATTTGAAAATGGTTATGTTAATAATAAAGTAATGGAATTTATCGGCGATGGAATTGACAATCTGAGTGTAGATTACCGTATCGGCGTTGATGTTATGACAACCGAGACAACCTGTCTGTCTTCCATCTGGAGAACCGATGATAAAGTAAAAGAATTTTACGATATTCATGGCAGAAGCGAAGATTTCGCTGAGATCAAGCCGGAGCAGGTCGCTTACTATGACGGCGTGGTAGAAGTAGATCTTTCGACGATCAAACCAATGATCGCAATGCCATTCCACCCAAGTAATGTATATTCTATCGAGGAATTGAACAACAACCTGGAAGATATTTTACGTGACGTAGAGAAAAAGGCACTTGTAAGCCTTGACAATAACAAAGACATTAACTTTACATTGACAGACAAGATCCACAATGGAAAATTGTACGTAGAGCAGGGTGTTATCGCAGGATGCGCCGGTGGTGGATTCGAAAACATCTGCGATGCAGCCGATATTCTCCGCGGCAAATACATCGGTTCGGATGAGTTCTCACTGAGTGTATATCCAGCCAGCCAGCCGATCTTTATGGAATTGGTAAAAAATGGTGCCATCGCAGATCTTATGGAGACAGGTGCTACTGTACGTACCGCTTTCTGCGGACCATGTTTTGGTGCCGGCGATGTGCCTAGCAACAAAGGACTCAGCATCCGTCATTCGACACGTAACTTCCCGAACCGTGAAGGTTCTAAGGTTACAAACGGACAGATTGCTTCCGTTGCCCTTATGGATGCCCGTTCCATCGCAGCAACCGCCGCAAACAAAGGATATCTTACGGCAGCAACTGACGTGGATGTCAACTTTACAAAACCGAAATATTTCTTTGATAAGAAGATTTACGAAAATCGTGTATACAATGGTGTCGGAAAAGCCGATCCATCAGTTGAGATCAAATTTGGTCCAAATATCGTAGACTGGCCGGAAATGTTCCCGCTTACCGACAACGTGCTTTTGAAGACGGTTTCGATGATTCATGACCCGGTTACTACAACGGACGAATTGATCCCATCCGGAGAAACTTCTTCTTACCGTTCCAATCCACTTGGACTTGCCGAATTTACTCTTTCCCGTAAAGATCCGGCATACGTTGGAAAAGCAAAAGAAGTGCAGAAGGCTGAGAAAGCCCGCCTTGCCGGAGAAGATATCTACGCCGTAGATCCACAGCTCAAAGACGTATATGAGACAATTCAGAAATCCTTCGACGTAAAACCGGAAGAAACGGAAATCGGAAGTGTCATCTTTGCCGTAAAACCAGGAGATGGTTCCGCTCGTGAGCAGGCAGCAAGCTGTCAGAGAGTTCTCGGCGGTATGGCAAATATCGCGCGTGAATATGCGACAAAACGTTATCGTTCCAACTTGATCAACTGGGGAATGCTTCCATTTATCTTTGATGGCGACCTTCCATTTGATAAAGATGACTACATCCTTGTTAAAGACGTAAAAGATGCCATTGCCAATAAAAAAGACAGCGTAAAAGCTTACGTTGTAAACAAAGGTATGAAAGAGATGGAATTCAAACTTGGCAGATTGACAGATGACGAGAGAGAGATCATCTTGAAAGGCTGTCTGATCAACTATAATAAGAAATAGGATGAATTATAGCATATAATTACATGACGGCAAATCTAAAATCAGACTTTAGGTTTGCCGTTTTTATCCATAGTGAGGAGTAAATATTATGAAAAAACTAAGAACCATTTTCCTACAATCCCTGTTACTGATCAGTATGATCCTGACGGGATGTGCAGATTCTGCGCAAAAACCAAAACCTTCCGAAGAGACCACCACATCTGCAATTAGTACCACATCTTCTGCAATTAGCGCGTCATCCTCTGCGATGCAGCCGGTAGATCCATTATCGGTAGAAGGGCAGTTAAAAACCATCGCCGAAGCAAAGGATAAGATTGTGACTTATGATAACGAAGATGAAAATTATCATTATGCCGTAACCGATTTGGATCAAAATGGCCGTTTGGAATTGATTGTATCGACCGGAATGATTGGATCGGCGCATATTACAGGCAACTGGTACTACGAGATCAGCAAAGATGGTTCTAAGCTAAAAAAATGCAAAGGAAAAGCCTTCGGAAACGAAGGCCATGATATTTGTGATGACATTGATACTGTCTATATTGATCAAAAGAAACATAATTATTACTATATAGTGCATGGCATCACTCACGTGTCCGGTGCCGAAAATTATGACTCTGTCGGCTTCCTGCAATTAAAAAATGGTACTCTTACCGATAATTATCTTGCGGGAGGCTCTCATTTTGTTTCTAAAAAAGGAAAATTAAAAGACAGTTACTATAAGCTGACAAAAAATGCAAATAAGAGGACCGCTATAATAACAAAAAAGCAATACTTGGATATTGATTCTTTGATGAACGAAAAATATGGGAAATTGGAAAAAGAAACCGTTGCAATTCAATGGTTTTCTTATGAGCAGCTAATGTCTGAGGTGTCAGAATCTCAGTTTCTGCATAAATTGCAAAAATCACAGGAAAATTTTGCGATTGGCAAAAAAGTAAAAAAATCCAAGGAGTATAACTGGTATGATGACTCTCTGAAAAACCTGAAAAAAGTTGACTGGGAAGAACAACAGTATAACATGCGTTCGGAAGACTATACCATGCTTACCAAATATTTTCCGATGTTGAAAAATGAGCAAAAGATTCATTTTCCGGATGGAACAGAACAAACATTAGATGAATATTCGGCAGGAAAGGAAGGATTCTATCGTCAGGTACAATTGGTTGATCTGACCGGAGACGGAATCAAAGAATTAATTCTTGATGCTTCGAAATATGTTATTTTTTCCTATCAAAATGGAAAATACGAAGCATTTTTACCGTCCGGTAATGAGGGATTTAACGTTACCCCCGGGGGCTATTTTTGCTATAATATTGATAATGAAGCTGATGAGGTTTATACCGAATTTACCAGCAAATTACAGTATAAAGATGGAAAACTGCAGGAAGTTATCGTTGCAAAGGGGGAAAGTGACTATAAAAATGATACAGATACTTACCATATTAATGGGTTGCTTGCCTCTGAGGATACCTACTGTGACTGGCAGGATGAGGAACTGCATCCGGACAATGAGCCATATGAGGTGTATAAGTATGTACTGGAGGAGAAAGAAGAGTAGGAAAGTGAAACTTTATTGACGAAGCAGATACTTTTGTTTGTTACAAAAACTTTACATTTTGTTCGGTTGTTTGTTTGTGCTGACTAATATATAATAATACCATAAAATATTTGTCGCCACCTGTAAGGCGAATCATAAAAGCACAGGAACAAAATATTCATCGCCACCTGTAAGGCGAATCACAAAAGCACAGGAACAAAATATTAGAAAGATTCCTTTTTGAAAGGGATCTTTTTTCTTATACGGAGGGATATATGACACAAGAACATTTTTATTTTTTAAAAGACGAATATTGTGAAAAGTACGGAACATATGGTGTGATGAAAAATAAGGAAAATATTGATGGTCAAGAACATAAACGACCTTGTTTTTATGCAATAAAAGATAGGGTGGATGATATTTATTGGATGATTCCTATTTCATCCCAAATAACAAAATATCAAAACGTTTTGAATCAAAAACTGCAAAAATATCCTGTCTATGATGGATTGGAATTTGGATATGTCCGTGGAAGACATGCGGCATTTTTACTCCAAAATCTATGCCCGGTAACGGAAAAGTATATCGCGGAAGAATACATAGATAGTAACAGCAATAAACCGGTCATGATAAATAGCAATGCCATTAAAAACAAAATAAGGAAAAAGGCAAACAAATTAATCCAATTGACAAAACAAGGTAAAAAAGTAACGATAACAAATGCCTCTGAAATATATAGAGATTTACTAGGGGAGAAATAACATATTCAAAAACTTTTTTACTTGCATTTTCTATACATTTAATATATAATAAATCGAGAAAAATAATTTACAAAAATATCCAAACATTAATAATAGGAAATATACAGATGTAACAATAGGAGGTAATCGATTTGGAGTATTTATTGGATGAATGGGCATTGCAACAATTAATAAAATTGCTTTTACCATTTATTATTTTCATTATAGCTATAGTAATTATCGTAAAAATTTTGCAATCACCATTTAAGTATCCATATTTTGTTCATGTTTTCGATGTATCCGGGAAAAGGAATCCTAAAATTGAAAATTTGTTAGATGATTTTTTAATTAATGATGGTTTTGAAAAAATACTAAATTACAGAAAAATAATTGAAAATTGGAAAGATAAGAGCAAAAATAAACTTAATAAAAGCTTGTTAAAAAAATTACGTACCAAACAATATGAAAGATGTTTAGATGATGCACACGCTTTTCAGTTTCTCTTAATGAGAAAGCAAACTAGATATCGTCAAAAAAATTATAGAAAAACAGCATACAAAGTTATGCAGACTATTGGCGAATACGATTATTCTTATGAACAAATTGAAGAAAGGGATAAAAAACTAAGAGAAATCAATTATGAATGTACTTTAAATAAATATCATAGCAAAAACCAAAGAAAATTAGTAACCCAAAATCTTCGTAAAGAAATTATGGAAAGAGATAATTATACTTGTCAAAAATGCGGAAAATATATGCCAGATGAAGTGGGCTTACATATAGATCACATTATCCCTGTATCAAAAGGTGGAAAATCTATTCCATCTAATTTGCAAGTTCTATGTTCCAAATGCAACGGGAAAAAATCAAACAAAGTATAATGTACAACCACCAGCTCGGCCGGTGGTTGCAATTCTCGTTACATCGGATTTGCCACGCGGATTCCATTGACCTCTACCTCGTCACTGCATTCAATGACGATACAAGGTACACCGTCGATAATCTGCGTATTGACAAGGTCGGTCCGGTCCGGATTTACCTGAATGGTGACATTTGGAGTTCGTACCTCAAATTTGCGGAGATTGGCGATGTTATCTGCGACCAGTTTCTGATCTTCCCCGATATTTTCCGTAAATTTTTCTTCAAAAACATCGATTTTTTCTTCTGAAACTCCACACGAGGAGAGGATCTTTTTGACATCTTCTTTGTCCAGTTCCAGCGGTTCCGGATTTTCCTTGTTTTCCTCGATCATTTCATTTAAGTTTTCATGCAGGTTTTTCACCATCTCGTAATCGCACGTTGTTCCGAGAGATTCCTCCACCAAAGCATGGAACGTTTCCTTTTGTTCCTTGGCAGGAATTGGAAATGTACAGCCGAGCAGATTGTAGGAAAAATCGATATCGACTTCATCCGCATTTTTAGCATAATAAAGCAGGCTGTGGATGTCTGTGTTTCGGTCGTTGAAAGCAGGGAAGAGGAAGCCGTTTGCCGGCGCCTGTACGATCCAGTCACGGTCACAGTCTTCAATGCTGTTATTTTCCGGATTGTAGCAGAGCCCGGCCTTGGATAATTTTACCGGACATATACTACAAAGGATAAAATTATATACATAATCGGATGCGTCTTCGTTTTCGATTCCATCCGCTGTGATCGACGGAATATCGTAAGCGGTATGGATCAGAACGATAAGATAATTTCCGGTATATTCGTACGTTTTGATCACCATATCATAGAATTCATCCAAAAGGACGTCGTCTTGCAGACCGCTGTCTACGAGCTTCATCATAAATTTCTGCTTACCGTCGTCATTGGTTTCTTCATCCATTGGAAATTCCATATTCATAAGATTTTTGCCAAGTGTGCCGGACATCGTTTTTCGAAAAATATCCACGTATTTAAACATTTCCTCTTCGGGAAGAGAGTAAAAGGCCTCTTTTAACTCGACACGCTTATTCTTTTCGCCATCTACATAGCATCCACAGATCCTTGTGATGCCATTGTCGTCTTTTTTGAAAATTTTCTTTATTTCCGTAACTTCTGTTTTATTCATCTTTATTCTCCATTTCTATTATCGTTGGGTTCCTAATATCACACGAAAAGATTATATCATATTTTTTAGAAATGTGGTATAATCTTTTTTAATAAACAAGAAAGAAGGTATACGTATGTCACTCAATGATACTCCCTCTGCCAATCGGATCCACATCGGATTTTTTGGCTGCCGCAATGCCGGAAAATCCAGTGTTGTCAATGCGATAACCGGGCAGGAACTGGCAGTCGTGTCAGATGTTCTCGGAACGACGACCGATCCGGTACAAAAAGCGATGGAACTTCTTCCGTTAGGACCGGTTATGATCATTGATACTCCCGGCTTCGATGATGTCGGCGAATTGGGCGAAAAACGAATCCAAAAGACAAAACAGATCTTAAACCGAACCGATATTGCCGTCCTTGTCGTCGATGCAAAAAAAGGATTCGCAGCGACAGACAAGCAGCTGCTTGCGTTGATTCAGGAAAAAGAGCTGCCATATCTTATCATTTATAATAAATCCGATCTTTTGGAGAAAATTCCGGAAGAAGAGGAGCATAGTATCTATATCAGTGCTTTGCAGAAACAAGGCATTCAGGAGTGTAAGGAAAAACTTGCTCATCAGATTCCGACAGAGGATATGACGCTTCAGATCGTGGGAGATCTTTTGAGTCCAGGGGACCTTGCTGTGCTTGTCATTCCGATCGATTCCGCTGCGCCTAAGGGCCGTCTGATCCTGCCACAGCAGCAGGTGATACGTGATATTCTGGAGGCGGGGGCTGCCGCAGTGACGGTAAGAAATACGGAACTTGCTGGGGTGTTACAAAAATTGGAAGGAAAAGTCCGTATGGTGATCACCGACAGTCAGGCATTTGAAGAGGTGGCGGCGATTGTGCCAAAAGAGATTCCATTGACTTCATTTTCCATTTTAATGGCGCGTTTTAAAGGGTATCTGGAAACCGCTGTCAGAGGGATTCAAGCGGTAGATTCGCTGAACGATGGAGACCGCATCCTCATTTCGGAGGGATGCACGCATCACCGCCAGTGTGAAGATATTGGAACAGTAAAACTGCCAAACTGGCTTTTAAAATATACCGGGAAAGATTTGAAATTTGAATGGAGTTCCGGCCGGGAATTTAAGGAAGATTTATCTCCTTATGCGATGGTCATCCATTGTGGAGGGTGCATGCTCAATGAGAGAGAAGTGAAGTATCGCATGAAATGTGCCGTTGACCAGGGAATCCCATTTACGAATTATGGAATTGCCATTGCATATATGAAAGGGATTTTACAGCGGAGTATCGAGCCAATCCCTAATCTTCCTCAATAACGTGGATCTCAAGATAATCAAATTCGATGCCGTCGATAAAATTATCGCTGCGAAAGCGGGTTTTGTCGACACGTTTGAATTCTTCGATATTGTGTTCCAGCCAGATCGGTTTGGAAAGATCAAATTCGTAGCACACTTCTTCCAGTGCTGCAAATACTTTTTTCGTTCGGGACATCTCAGGGGAATCATTTTCCACGACCATGTCCCGGATCATTCGATTGCTTTTAAATTCTTTTGCCCATAAACGAAACATCTGTTAAATTTCCTTTCTTTTGTCATTTCCGTATCCATACTTTTTACTGATTATACTTTGATTTTTCGAAAAAGTAAAGAATTATTTGACTTTACTGTCATTTTCTTATAAAATTATATTGTATGCATAAATGGATTTTTATGCATGGAGGTAAGGAGAAAGGTTGGCGAATAAACGATGTTAGAACAAGAAGTTGACACCTCTTTGTTAAATCAGATATATATACCGGCAGATGCAGGACACGTTTTTATTGATCAAGAGACCGAATTTCGGCAGATGATGATGATGTATAGTTGTGCGATCAAAGAGATTAAGACAAAATTACAAGTATTAAATGATGAATTATCCATAAAAAGACAGAGAAATCCGATTGAATTTATCAAAACCCGTGTAAAACAGCCGGACAGCATTGCGAGCAAGCTTCGCAGAAAAGGTTATCCCGTGACGGTACAATCGGTATTTGAAAATCTTTCGGATGTGGCAGGGGTTCGTGTCATCTGTGCTTTTATTGATGATATTTACAAAGTGGCAGATATGCTTACTGCGCAAGATGACATTGAATTGATCAAACGCAAAGATTATATTAAAAATCCGAAGATGAATGGTTACCGCAGTCTTCATTTGATCATTGAAGTTCCGGTCTTTTTCTCGGATCACAAAGAGCAGATTCGCGTGGAAGTGCAGATCCGAACCATTGCGATGGACTTCTGGGCAAGCCTGGAGCACCAGTTGAAATATAAAAAAGATATCGATGATGCGGAAAGTATTATGTATGAACTGCGCGCCTGCGCCGATGTAATCAATCGAACCGATTACCATATGCAGTCCCTGCGTGACCGTATCGTAGAAAATTCATAAAAAACTATTAGGAGGTTGCTATGAGCATTCGAATTGATGGAAAACAGATTTCCGCACAGATAAAAGATGAGTTAAAAGAAAGAGTAGAAAAAGAGAACCTCGAGGTAACCCTGGCCGTGATCCAGGTGGGAAATGATCCGGCCTCGACCGTTTATGTCGGAAATAAGAAAAAAGCTTGTGAATATATTGGGATTCGATCCCTTGCTTATGAATTGCCGGAAGAAACACCGGAAGAAGAACTGCTGCAATTAATCAAAGAATTAAATGACCGAGACGATGTCAATGGCATTCTGGTACAGCTTCCATTGCCGTCGCATATGGACGAAGACAAGGTAATTCAGACGATTTCACCGAAAAAAGATGTCGATGGCTTTCATCCACAGAGTGTCGGTGCCCTCAGTATCGGACAGCCGGGATTTGTTTCCTGTACACCAGCTGGTGTAATTCAGTTATTAAAACGTACCGGGGTTGAAATCGACGGAAAAGAATGTGTGATCGTCGGACGAAGCAATATTGTAGGAAAACCGATGGCACTTTTGATGCTTCGTGAAAATGCAACCGTTACGGTCTGTCATTCCCATACCAAAGATCTGAAAGAAGTGACAAAACGGGCAGACATTTTGATTGTTGCGATTGGAAAACCAAAATTTATTACCAAAGAATATGTCAAAGAAGGCGCTGTTGTTATTGACGTCGGAATTCACCGTGGTGCAGACGGCAAACTTTGCGGAGATGTGGATTATGATGACGTGGCTCCGATTACGCATGCCATTACCCCGGTACCTGGCGGCGTCGGTCCGATGACAATTGCCATGCTTATGAATAACTGCGTAGAAGCGAAAGGATTACAAGAATGATGCACATTTATTTTGTCTCTTTAGGTTGTGACAAAAATCTGGTTGACAGTGAAAAAATGCTTGCCCTTCTTACTAAAGAGGGCTATGAATTGACCGATGAGCCGGAACAGGCAGAGATCATCGTCGTCAATACGTGTGCGTTTATCCACGATGCCAAACAGGAGAGTATTGAAACGCTGTTAGAACTGGCAGAATACAAAAAGACAGGAAAATGTAAAGTACTGATTGCTTCCGGATGTCTTGCGGAACGCTATCAGGATACCATTTTGGAAGAAATGCCGGAAATTGACGGCGTGATCGGAACGACGGCCTACGATGATATCGCTGTCGTTGTGAAAAAAGCACTCGGTGGCGAACATGCCGCACTGACCAAAGAACTGGATTATCTCCCGGTTCACTTGACGGACCGTGTTACTTCCGGTATGTCGCATGTCGGCTATTTAAAGATCAGCGAAGGCTGTAACAAAAACTGTACGTATTGTATCATTCCTTCCATGAGAGGACATTACCGAAGTGTCCCGATGGAAGATTTGGTTGAAGAAGCCGAAAAACTTGCGGAAAAAGGAATCCGGGAATTGATTTTGGTAGCTCAGGAGACTACATTATATGGTGTAGATCTCTATCATGAGAAAAAACTTCCGGAACTGCTCCGACGTTTGTCCGAGATTCGCGATATTGCCTGGATCCGAGTTTTATACTGTTATCCCGAAGAGATTACCGTCGAACTGGCACAGGAGCTCCGCGAAAATCCAAAGGTATGCCATTATTTGGATCTTCCGATCCAGCACTGCAATGACGAGGTCCTGAAACGCATGGGACGCCGGACGACAAAAGCAGAGTTGATGGAAAAGATAAAAATGCTCCGTAAAGAGATTCCGGACATTGCTCTGCGAACCACACTCATCAGCGGATTTCCGGGCGAAACAAAAGAGCAGCACGAAGAATGTATCGAATTCGTGCGGGAGATGAAATTTGACCGCCTTGGTGTCTTTCCGTATTCGGAAGAAGAGGGCACAAAAGCAGCGGATTATCCGGAACAGATTGATATGGAGACACGCCGTCGGTGGGCAGATGAGATCATGGAAGCCCAGCAGGAAGTGATCTTTGCTCAAAATGAAACGCTGGTCGGAAAAACTTACAAAGCGATCGTAGACGGCTATCTGCCACAGGATAACGTGTATGTTGCCCGAACGTACCGCGATACTCCGGAAATTGACGGATGTATCTTTTTTCAGGTGCCATATGAGATTGTATCCGGTACGATCGTAACCCTTTTGGTCACGGATGCAAAAGGCTACGATCTGATCGGTGAAATATGTAGTGAGGAGGATGATGAATGAATAACATACCGAACAAATTAACCATGATTCGTGTGATTTTGATTCCATTCTTTATCGTATTTATGTTATGGGACGCGGTTCCCTATGGCGAGTATATTGCTGCTGCAGTATTTATTCTCGCCTGTATTACAGATTTTTTTGACGGCTATCTTGCGAGAAAATACAATGAAACAACGACTTTTGGAAAATTTATGGATCCGTTGGCAGACAAACTGCTTGTCTGTTCAGCACTGATCTGTTTTGCCGCCGATCCGGAATGTGTGATGCCGGCCTGGGCAGTCATTGTTATTATCGCCCGCGAATTTATTATCAGTGGATTCCGGTTGATTGCCGTAGAAAAGGGCGTTGTTATCGCTGCTAATTATTGGGGAAAAGTAAAAACGGTGGTACAGATGGTTATGTCCATCGTGCTTATCCTTAATTTTTCTTTTTCCGGTGCAGAAATCCTGGAATGGATATTGATCTGGGCGGCGGTTGCACTGACTGTCATTTCACTGCTGGATTATATTTATAAAAACCGTGCCGTATTAAGCGATGCGGAAACCAGGTAAAAGGATGGCGATATCGATGGAAACACTGGAACAATGGCTTGTCAAAGAATTGACAAAAAGAAATGCTACGATAACAACTGCAGAGTCATGTACGGGAGGTTTGATCTCTGGGCGCATTGTAAATGCCAGTGGTGCTTCCGGCGTGTTTCACCAGGCATTTGTAACCTATTCCAATGAGGCGAAAAAATCCCTTCTTGGGGTAAAAGAAGAGACATTGGATACCGTAGGTGCTGTCAGTGAAGAAACTGCCAGACAGATGGCAGAAGGAGCAGCAAAAGCCGCAAAAGCTGATGTGGCACTAAGTGCTACGGGAATTGCAGGCCCGGATGGTGGAACCGAAGAAAAACCGGTTGGACTGGTTTATCTCGGTTGCTATTGTATGGGAAACACTTACGTGGAACGACATGTTTTTAAGGGAGACCGCAGCGAAGTACGTAATGCAGCCGTTGAAGCCGCATTGACTCTTGCAAAAAAAGCATTGAAGGAGTGAATCCAATGAAGCATTGGTTCTCTTTAGCGTGTATTTTGCTGGTGGCATTATGTTTGTCTTCTTGTTCGATGATTCCGTTTGAGGATACGTCCGATATGGATCTGACGCAGGAAGAGATTGATTCGGTGCAGGATACGACTCCTGCCGCAATTGCAACTCCCAAAAAGCGCAATATAAAGACGATTTCGATCTATACGGTCGATACCGTCAACGAAGAACTTATGCCGATTTCTGTTCCTTTATACGATAATGAAGTAACTCCGGCATTTATTACCGATGAGGTGATAAGCAATCTGGAAGATACGATAAAAGTAACCGAACTTACGGTAGAACGGCGACAACTTTTTGTAACACTGGATTCTCACTACGCTCCGGTAAAGAATTGTTCGAAAAAATACGAGACCCTTGTGTTAGACTGTCTGGCAAACAGCCTTTTAGACAATCTTTCTTATGTAGATGATGTGATTTTCCGCTGTGACACGGGAGCTTATCATTCTGCAAACTACGATTTTGAGGAAAATGAGGTCTATCGCTCCAAATAAACGGAAAGCAGGAACGAAACATTGAAAAAATATGATGTGATCGTAGTCGGCGGCGGTGCTGCCGGCATGATGGCTGCGATTGCGGCAGCCAAAGAAGGTGCAAAGACCGCCTTACTTGAAAAAAACGAAAAATTAGGAAAAAAAATATATATTACCGGAAAAGGACGCTGCAATCTCACGAACGCCTGTGAGACAGAAGAGTTCTTTTCTGCCGTCAATACCAATGCCAAATTTATGTATAGCAGTCTCTATACATTGACAAATTTTCAAACGATAGAATTGTTTCAGGAGTGGGGGCTTTCTACGAAAGTAGAACGTGGAAATCGTGTATTTCCGGTTTCTGATAAATCTTCCGACGTCATTCAATGTCTGGGAAAAGAGTGTAAACGAAGCGGCGTTGACATTCATCTGAACACCCCCTGCCAGCAGATTTTATATGACCATGAGACAGCGTGTGCTGTGCGGACTGCCGATGAATTGTGGCAGGCAGACAGTATCATTCTGGCAACCGGCGGACTTTCGTATCCGTCTACCGGCTCTACCGGCGATGGCATCCGGTTTGCAAAGAAATCCGGCCACCGCATCGTTTCCTGCCGTCCGGCACTGGTTCCGATGAATGTAAAAGAATCCGATGCCATGCAAATGCAGGGACTTTCTATGAAAAATGTAGAAATGACGTTTTATGTAGAAAAAGAGAACGGAAAAAAGCAGGAGATTTACCGCGGTTTCGGGGAAATGATGTTTACCCATTTTGGTATCACCGGTCCGATCGTACTTTCTGCTTCTCATGAAGTAGGAAAAAGGTTGGAAAATGACAAGATTTATGCTATACTAGATTGTAAGCCTGCGTTATCTGATGAAAAATTAGATAAACGCCTGGTGCGGGACTTTGAAGAAAGCCCGAATACTTCTTTGAAAAACTGCCTTGGGAAACTACTTCCGAAAAGTATGATTCCTGTCGTGTTAAAACGTACTTCGCTGAATGGCGGGGCGGCAGTAAATCAAATTACCAAAACAGAAAGACACCGCCTTGTGTCGGAGATCAAAGGGATGCGTTTTACGATTCTGTCACTGCGTGACTGGAAGGAAGCGATTATCACCTCCGGCGGCGTATCCGTCAAAGACATTGATCCTTCTACGATGGAGAGCAAAAAAATCAAAAAATTGTATTTTGCCGGAGAAATGATCGATGTCGATGCGATGACAGGCGGCTACAATTTACAGATTGCCTGGTCCACCGGTTATCTTGCCGGAAGATCCGCAGCTGAAAAATCAAAAGAAAGAAAGGAATAAAGGAGTTATGAATATCGCTCTCGACGGCCCGGCAGGAGCAGGGAAAAGTTCGATCGCCAAATTGGTGGCAAAAAAATTATCATTTGTTTACTTGGATACCGGTGCAATGTACCGTACCATCGCACTGTATGTATTGAAAAACCAGATTGCGCCATCTGACGAAGCGGCAGTTGTCGCCAGACTGGATGACATTGAGATCACGTTATCCCATGAAAATGGAGAACAGCAGATTTTTCTGAACGGAGAAAATGTTTCGAAAGAAATCCGCAAGGAAGAAGTAGGAAAGACGGCTTCCACTGTGGCAAAATATGGAAAAGTCCGTGAGAAACTGGTTTCTCTGCAGCAAAAGATTGCTTCCGAAAACGACGTGATCATGGATGGAAGAGATATTGGAACGGTCGTACTTCCGAATGCAGAAGTAAAAATCTATCTGACCGCCAGCTCCAGAGTGCGTGCGGAGCGCCGTTATAAGGAATTGCAGGAAAAAGGAGAGACCTGTGATCTGGATCAGATTGAAAAAGACATCATTCTCCGCGATGAGCAGGATATGAATCGTGAAATTTCACCACTTCGTCAGGCAGACGATGCGGTTTTGGTCGATTCTTCCGATATGTCCATCGAAGAAGTGGTAAATTGTCTGATCGACATTGTCGAAAAAGCAAAATAAAAATGGAACGCAGGAGAGATTATGAACGTATCACTTGCCAAAACAGCCGGCTTTTGTTTCGGCGTCAAACGTGCCGTCGATATGGCATACACCGAAGCGGCAAAAGGAAAACCGGTTTACACCCTGGGACCGATCATTCACAATGAAGAGGTGGTTGCGGATCTGAATCAGAAAGGAGTTCTTGCCCTGAGCGAAGAAGAACTTTTTTCCGGGAAATATCCACTTGAGGATGCTACTGTCATCATTCGTTCCCATGGGATATCCAAAGAAATTTACACAAAATTGGAAAATTTGAGTGCCAATATCGTGGATTGTACCTGCCCTTTTGTAAAAAAAATTCATACAACAGTTGAAAAATATGCAGAAAAAGGGTATGATATTGTCATTATAGGCAGCAAAGCCCATCCCGAGGTGCAGGGTATCCTCGGATGGTGCGAAGGGCACGGAAAAGCCCTTGAAACCGAGGAAGAAGCGCTGAATTTTACCTTAGATGATACGACAAAAAAAGTGTGTATTGTCGCCCAAACGACATTTAATTACAAAAAATTTAAAGATTTAGTTGAAATTCTTTCAAAAAAAGGTTATGATATAATTGCTGTGAATACTATATGCAATGCCACCGCTGAGAGACAAAAAGAAGCTGAGGAGTTAGCAGCTGTTTCGGATGCGATGATTGTTATAGGCGGGAAAAACAGTTCAAATTCCAGAAAGTTATTTGAAATCAGTAAAAATCAGTGTGAAAACACTTATTTTATACAGACATTAGAAGATTTGAATCTGGAGCAGATTCAATTTTCGTCAAGCCTAGGTATTACTGCAGGGGCATCCACCCCAAAAAACATTATTCAGGAGGTTCTAGAGGCATGTCAGAAGAAAGAAGTTTTGAGGAATTATTAAAAGAGGAATCATCAGTAACAATCCATAATGGTGCGATTGTAGAAGGGACAGTTATCAGCGTTAATGAGAATGAAATTATCTTGAATATCAGATATAAAGCAGATGGTATCTTGACAAAAAGCGAATACAGCAATAATCCGGATGTTGATTTGACAAAAGAAGTTAAAGTTGATGATAAGCTCACTGTAAAGGTTCTAAAAGTAAATGACGGAGAAGGTCAGGTTCTTCTTACTTACAAGAGATTGCAGCAGGATAAGATGAACAAAGTGTTCGAAGAAGCGATGGAAAGCGGTGAAGTTCTGAAAGGAACAGTAACAGCAGCATTGAAAGGCGGCTTGAGCGTTTCTTACGGAGAAGGCCGTGTATTCATCCCGGCTAGTCTTGTATCCGACGTATATGAGAAAGATCTTTCCAAATACGAAGGACAGGAAATTGAGTTCGTTCTTACGGAGGTAAATCCTCGCAAGAGAAGAATCATCGGTGACCGCAAACAGCTCATCGTTGCACAGAAGAAAGAGGCGCAGGAAGCACTTCTTGCTCGTATTGAAGTAGGTATGATGGTAGAAGGTACTGTAAAGAATCTTACCGATTTTGGTGCATTCATCGATCTCGGCGGAGCAGATGGTCTTCTTCACATCTCTGAAATGAGCTGGGGACGTGTAGACGATCCTAAGAAATTGTTCAAAGTTGGCGACAAAGTAGAAGTTATGATCAAAGACATTTCCGGTACAAAGATTGCCCTTACGATGAAATTGGATTCCAACAATCCATGGAAAAACGCATCTGAGAAATACGAAAAAGGACAGGTTGTTACAGGAAAAGTTGCCCGCATGACCGATTTTGGTGCATTTGTTGAATTGGAAGAGGGAATTGATGCTCTTCTTCATGTATCTCAGATTTCCATCGATCATGTAGAAAAACCATCTGACGTATTGAGCGTTGGACAGGAAGTTACTGCAAAAATCGTTGACTTCAACGAAGAAGCAAAGAAAATCAGCCTGAGCATCAAAGCTCTTGAGATTGAAAAACAGAACGAGGATGCTGCGGAAGAAGACGCAGAATAATAAATTCGACTGAGGTTTTGAATAGGTATGCTAGATGAGTATGAAGGATTTAAAAAAGATTTTTTGCTATTATCCGGAATTGACTTAAACTCTTACAAAGAAACTCAGATGAAACGGCGTATTCTCAGTTTTATGGGAAGACATCGGTGTGAAAACTTAGTGGTGTTTTTTCAGTTGTTAAAAAGAGACCGCGAGGTATATAATGCATTTATTACATATCTCACAATAAATGTGTCCGAGTTTTATCGCAATCCGGCCCAGTGGAAAACATTGGAAAGCATTATCATTCCGCACATTATGAAACATTCCGGATCCGGTATCCGGGTGTGGAGTGCCGCTTGCTCTACGGGAGATGAACCGTATTCGCTGGCTATGGTTCTCAGTGAGTTCTATCCATTGGAACGCATCGAGATCATCGCTACCGATATGGACAAAGAAGTGTTAGACAAGGCCAAACAGGGTTGTTATCACGAAAAGAGTTTGAAATCGCTTCCGGAAAAGTATCAAAAAAGATTTTTTGAAAAAACGGACTCCGGATATTATCAGGTGTCTGATTCTTTGAAACGATGCATTACCTTTCGAGAACATAATCTGTTAAAAGATACGTATCCCGGAAACCTTGATTTGGTTGTGTGCAGAAACGTTTTGATTTATTTTACCGAAGAGGCAAAAGATCGAATATACAAAGGCATTTCGCAATCATTAAAAAAAGATGGTGTGCTTTTTGTAGGAAGTACCGAGCAGATTATAGGTTCGGATGTTTATGGTTTGGAAACCTTTCAATCATTTTTTTATAAAAAAATTTGATGGATGCTAGAAGCCACCCTTGTTTTTAGGGTGGCTTTCTATCCGAATAAAGCTAGTTAAAGGAGAATTCAAATGGAAAAAGTTGTTATTGCATTGGATGCAATGGGCGGAGATTACGCACCGGAGCAGACAGTTAAAGGCGCTGTAGAAGCAGTTAATTCAAGTGATGAGATCCATGTTATCCTTGTAGGAAAACAGGACATGATTGCGAAGGAACTTGAAAAATACGAATATGCCAAAGAGGATATTGAAGTAGTACATGCCTCTGAATTTATTGATATGGGAGATGTCCCAACCGTTGCGATCAAAGATAAAAAGGATTCTTCTTTAGTTGTTGCGATGAAACTTGTGAGGGAAGGCAAAGCCGACGCATTGGTTTCTGCCGGAAGCACCGGAGCAGTATTGGTAGGCGGTCAGCTTGTCGTTGGTCGTTTGAAGGGAATCAAACGTCCTCCATTGGCTCCGTTTATTCCTACCACAAAGGGATTTTCTCTTTTGATCGACTGTGGTGCCAACGTAGATGCCAGACCGGAACATTTGGTGCAGTTTGCGCAGATGGGTTCTATTTACTATGAAAATGTTATGGGCAAAAAAAATCCTACGGTCGCTCTGTTAAATATCGGAACCGAAGAAGAAAAGGGAAATCAGCTTGTAAAAGATACCAAACCATTGATGAAAGAGTGTAAAAATATCAATTACATCGGCAGCGTGGAGGCACGCGAACTGGTAAGCGGCGCAGCAGATGTTATTGTCTGCGAAGCATTTGTCGGAAATGTTGTATTGAAATTCTTTGAAGGATTAGCTTTGACATTATTTGGAAGCCTGAAAGAAGGGTTGATGTCCAGTACGAGAACAAAACTGGGGGCACTTCTTGTAAAACCGGCTTTGAAGGGATTGAAAAATCAATTTGACACAAGCAGTCAGGGTGGTGCTCCTTTACTCGGCTTAAAAGGACTTGTCGTAAAAGCACATGGAAATTCCAGCAGCAAGGAAATTGAAATTGCATTAAAGCAGTGCATCTCCTTTAAAAAGCAGAAAATAAACGAAAAAATCAAAGAAAGTATATGTGATTAAAATGACGAAAAAAGATCTCTCAAAATTTGAGGAAAAAATCGGTTATCGATTTCAGGAGAAAGATTTGCTGCAAAACGCATTGACACACAGTTCCTATGCCAATGAAAAGCATCTGCCTTATGAGAAAAATAATGAACGTCTCGAGTTTTTAGGCGATGCGGTACTCGAACTTGTCAGCAGTGATTTTATCTTTCATGAGCAGGCAACTGCGATGGAAGGAAAAATGAGTAAATTCCGCGCAAGCCTTGTGTGTGAAAGAAGTCTGGCGCAGAGTGCCAGAGAAATCGACCTTGGTTCTTACCTGTTTTTAGGAAAAGGCGAAGCGGCCACAGGCGGTGCCGGACGGGATTCGATTTTGTCCGATGCGTTTGAAGCCGTGATCGGTGCCATTTATCTCGATGCCGGAATGGAAGAGGCTTCGCGGTTCATTCATCAGTATGTTCTTTCGGACATTGAACACAAAACGCTCTTTTATGACAGCAAAACCATTTTACAGGAAATGGTACAAAGTCATGGTACCAACACGCTATGTTACCATTTATTGGAAGAAAAAGGACCGGATCACTGCAAGGAATTTGTGATCTCCTGTTGTCTTGGTGACCGTCAGCTTGGAGTCGGAACCGGACGCAGTAAAAAACTGGCAGAGCAGGAAGCTGCCTATCAGGCCATATTAGCATTAAGAAATAAATAAGGAATGGTATAACGGAATGTACTTAAAAAGTATTGAAGTGCATGGATTTAAATCCTTTGCCAATAAATTAGTATTTGAATTTCATAATGGAATTACCGGAATCGTCGGGCCAAACGGAAGTGGTAAAAGTAATGTTGCCGATGCTGTCCGCTGGGTTCTCGGCGAGCAGAGTGCAAAACAACTTCGTGGTGCCAGCATGCAGGATGTCATCTTTGCCGGAACCGAACTTCGTAAGCCACAGAGTTATGCTTATGTGGCATTGACAATTTCCAACGAAGACCACAAATTGAATGTTCCGTATGAGGAAGTCAAAGTGGCGCGCCGCGTTTATCGTTCCGGAGAAAGTGAATACCTGATCAATGGGGCAGCCTGCCGTTTAAAAGACATTCAGGAATTGTTCTTCGATACCGGTATCGGAAAAGAAGGCTATTCCATCATCGGACAGGGACAGATTGACAAAATCCTCAGTGGTAAGCCGGAAGAGCGCCGTGAATTGTTCGACGAAGCAGCCGGAATCGTGAAATACAAAAAGCGAAAAGCCACGGCAGAAAAGAATTTGGAGGTTGAACGCCAGAATCTCGTTCGTGTCAACGATATTTTGACCGAATTGGAAAAACAAGTCGGCCCACTGGAAAAACAGTCCGAAAAAGCACGCGAATATCTGCGTTTAAAAGAAGAATTGAAAAAATACGAGATTTCTTTGTTTATTCAGGACTATGATAGTTTTAAAGAAGAACTGACAGAAACCGGAAATAACATCTCCAACGCGGAAAAAGAACTCGATGCTTTGAAGCAAAAACAGGAAAGTACAAAAGAAGAGTACGAAACCGTTGAAAACCAGATCCGTGAATTTGATGAGAACATTGAATTTAAGAAAGAGAAAAAGAACCGCGATAATGTAAATCTGGCAAATCTCGAAAGTGAGATCCGTGTAACAAAGGAAAAAATCGCTGCCTTATCACAGGGAAAAGAATTTCACGAAGAGCGCATGGCGGCAGTAAATGCCGAAATGGAAGAGGCCAGAAAAGAGAAAAAAGAATACGAAGAAAACCAGAAAGAATGGCTTACAACCCTTTCCACAATGGAAAAGCAGGAAACAGAAAAACAGGAAAAGATAGAATCTCTGAATGCTGCGATTGACCAGATGAATCAGACCATTTCTTCCCAGAACGAGATTCTGATGTCCAATATGGAAATCAAATCCGAGATTGGGCGTGAGCAGGAAAAAGTGCAGTCGATGATGGAACAGAACTCCATCCGGAAAGCAGAATTAAATCAGCGTATTTTATCCAACAAAAGTCAGGTTTCTTCTGCCATTGAAGAGATGCAGAAAGAAGAAAAGGCATTGGAAGAAATCCGCGAAAAATTAGATGCGGAATATATCAAGCAAAAAGAATACCAGAAGAAATCGTTTGAAACCCGCGAATTTATCAAAGGGATCGAACTTCAGATACAGGAACAGCAAAAAGAGTTTCATATGAAAACCTCGGAACTTGCGACATTGAAAAACATCGCCGAGCGTTACGACGGCTACGGACAGAGCATCCGCCGCGTCATGGAGCAAAAAGAACGAAATTCAGGGATTGTCGGCGTTGTAGCAGACATCATTCAGGTAGATAAAAAGTATGAGACAGCTGTAGAAACCGCACTCGGGGGAAGCATTCAGAATATCGTAACCGAGGATGAGTCCACCGCCAAAGAGATGATTCAGTTTTTGAAAAAGAACCGCTTTGGCCGTGCTACCTTTCTACCGTTGACTACCGTATCTGCCTCGGGCGGCCGGATCAAAGAAGAAATTCTTTCGGAACCCGGTGTCATTGGCAGAGTATCAGAATTGGTAGAAAAAGAATCAAAATTTGAGGGATTGATCAAATATCTCCTTGGCCGCTTTGTATTGGCTGACACGATCGACCATGCGATGGCTTTGGGAAGAAAATACAAACATTCCCTCCGCATTGTAACGCTTGAAGGAGAACTTCTCAGTCCGGGAGGTTCCATGTCCGGTGGTGCTTATAAAAATAACAGCAAACTGCTTGGCCGCCGCCGCGAAATGGAAAAACTGGAAGAGACCATTGATAAACTGAAACAAACGATGGCCAAATCCCGTGATAAGATTGAAAAACTGCAGGAAGAAGTCGCAAAAGCCGAGAAAAAGGCAGCGGACATCTCCGTTATCAGAAAAGAACTGGAACTGCAGGAAAATACAGCAAAAATCAAATATGAACAAGCCGTTTCCATTAAAGAAAAACAGGAAACCGAATACAATTCTATCATAAACGATGGAAAAGAACTGGAAACCCAGAAACAGGCACTGGCGGAAACACTGGCGCAGATTGATGAAAAACTGGGATCCAGCGAGGAGCAAAATGAGCAGGCAAAAAAACTGGTGGAATCTACTACACTGGATCTGGAGCAGAACCAGCAGGCATTGGACAAACTTCAATCCGAACTTTCCGAATTGAAATTAGAAATTGCCTCCTGCACCCAGAAAAACACGTTTGCTTCCGAAAACCTGTCACGAATCGATGCGCGAATCAAAGAACTGGAAGAAGAGTATGCCACACATACGAATAATCAGACGGATTCGGATGAGCAGGAAGCGCAGATGAAAACGCAGATTGAAGAATTCGAAAAACGTATGGTCCTCTGCCGGAAAGAAATCGAAGACCTGGAAAAAGAAGTGGAAGAAGCTTCTGCCGAAAAAGAACGTTTGATGGTTTCCCGTAAAGATTTCTTCGAACGCCGCAATGCGATGATGGAACAAATTGGAAATTTGGACAAAGAATGTTTCCGTCTGCAGTCTCGAAAAGAAAAATTGGAAGAGCAGCTTGACTCCCGCGTCAATTATATGTGGTCAGAATACGAGATCACATATCACAACGCAAAAGAAAATGCGGAAGATACCGGTCTTACTTACACGCGTATGAAAAGCCAGGTTTCCGATACAAAAAATCAGATTCGTTCCCTCGGAGATGTCAATGTCAATGCCATCGAGGATTACAAGAGTGTAAGCGAACGTTATGAAGTATTGAAAACACAGCACGACGACCTGATTGAATCCGAAGAAAAACTGACAAAGATCATCGCCGAATTAGATGAGGAAATGCGAAAACAGTTCAGTGAGAAATTTCAGGAAATCAAGTCTCAGTTTGATAAAGTGTTCCGCGAATTGTTTGGTGGCGGAAAAGGTACATTGGAACTGGTCGAAGACGAGGATGTGCTTACTGCAGGCATTCGAATCATCGCACAGCCACCTGGAAAAAAATTACAGAACATGATGCAGTTATCCGGTGGTGAAAAGGCTTTGACAGCCATTGCTCTTTTATTTGCCATTCAGAATCTGAAACCATCGCCATTCTGTCTGCTTGACGAGATTGAAGCGGCACTTGACGATTCGAATGTAAAGAGGTATGCTAAATATCTACATAAGTTAACGAAAAACACTCAGTTTATCGTTATCACCCACCGACAGGGTACCATGTCAGCTGCCGATGCTTTATACGGTATTACGATGCAGGAAAAAGGAGTTTCGACATTAGTATCCGTTAAATTGATTGAAGAGCAGTTAAAAAATGAGAATAAAAAAGGAGAACTTGCATGAGTGAAAAGAAAGGATTTTTTGGAAGACTGAAAAGTGGTCTGTCGAAGACCAGAGATTCTTTTGTATCCGGTATGAATGCCGTTTTCTCCGGTTTTTCTGAAATCGACGACGATTTTTACGAAGAATTGGAAGAACAGCTCGTTATGGCCGATATCGGAATGGAAACGACGACACGAATTATTGAGGATCTTCAGGAAAAGGTAAAAGAACAGAAGATCAAAGAAGCTTCTATGTGCCGGGAATTGTTAAAAGATTCCATCAAAGAACAGATGCGTGTCGAGGAAGATGCTTATGATTTTGAAAATAAAAAATCCGTTGTATTATTTATCGGCGTAAATGGTGTAGGAAAGACAACCAGTGTGGGAAAACTTTCCCATCAATTAAAAGATTCCGGAAAGAAAGTTCTTTTAGCTGCCGCGGATACGTTCCGTGCCGGAGCGATCGATCAGTTAAAAGAATGGTCCAACCGCGCCGGTGTAGAGATCATCGCCGGACAGGAAGGCGCCGATCCTGCCTCCATCGTTTACGATGCGGTTGCAGCGGCAAAAGCCAGAAAAATCGACTTACTTTTGTGCGATACTGCCGGACGTCTTCACAACAAGAAGAATCTGATGGCAGAACTTCATAAAATATATAAGATCATTGAGAATGAATATGCCGATGCCCATCTTGAAACCTTTATTGTTGTCGATGGAACAACCGGCCAGAATGCCTTGGTACAGGCCAGACAGTTTAGTGAAGTAACCGACATTACCGGCGTTATTTTAACCAAACTCGACGGAACAGCAAAAGGTGGTATCGCAATCGCCATCCAGTCCGAACTGGGGATTCCTGTCAAATACATTGGAATTGGGGAAGGAATTGAAGATTTACAAAAATTTGATGCTGACGCTTTTGTCGATGCATTATTTGAATAAAAACGGAGGACACAACAACCATGATGACATTAGATAAATTTGAAGAAGCAAGTGAACGTGTGAAGGAAGTCATCCTTCCTACGAACTTGATCTACAGTGAATATTACAGTGCCCAGACAGGTGCAAAAGTATATTTTAAGCCGGAAAATATGCAGTATACCGGTGCCTATAAAGTACGTGGTGCGTATTATAAGATCAGCACACTTTCGGAAGAAGAACGTGCCAAAGGACTGATCACGGCCTCTGCCGGAAACCACGCACAGGGCGTTGCTTATGCGGCAAAAATCTTTGGTGTAAAAGCCGTGATCGTAATGCCTACGACAACCCCATTGATCAAAGTAAATCGTACGAAAAGTTATGGAGCAGAAGTTGTTTTGCACGGAGATGTTTACGATGATGCTTGTGCTTATGCCATGAAACTGGCAGAAGAGAACGGATACACTTTTGTTCACCCATTCGATGACGAAGTCGTTGCTACCGGACAGGGATCGATCGCAATGGAGATCTTTAAAGAACTTCCAACCGTCGATATCATTTTAGTACCAATCGGCGGCGGCGGACTTGCCTGCGGCGTTTCTACCCTTGCGAAATTATTGAATCCAAACATTACTGTGATCGGGGTAGAGCCGGCGGGCGCAAATTGTATGCAGGTTTCTCTGAAAAACGGAGAAGTCACTTCACTGCCTGGTGTAAATACGATTGCCGACGGTACTGCCGTAAAAACACCGGGATCCAATATTTTCCCATACATTCAGAAAAACATCGATGATATTATCACCGTAGACGACCATGATTTGATCGTAAATTTCCTGGATATGATGGAAAATCATAAAATGGTTGTTGAAAATTCCGGTCTGCTTACCGTAGCGGCCTTGAAAAAATTAGATATCCGTGGCAAAAAAGTCGTTTCCATCCTGAGCGGTGGAAATATGGATGTTATTACAATTGCTTCTGTTGTTCAGCATGGATTGATCCAGCGAGGACGTGTCTTTACCGTATCCGTTGAACTTCCGGACCGCCCTGGTGAACTGCTTCATGTCGCTGAAGTGATTGCCAAAGCACAGGGAAATATCATTCGCCTGGAGCACAACCAGTTTGTCAGCATCAACCGAAATGCCGCGGTAGAACTTACCATCACGATGGAAGCCTTTGGCCACGAACATAAAGAATCCATTATTGAGGCTCTGAAAGATGCCGGATATCAGCCGAAAAACCAGATGCCTACAGCGATTTATCAATAAAAGAACGGAGAATACCATCATGAGTTACGAACAAAGTTTATTATTTACTCCCGAAGGAGTGCGAGATATCTACGGAATCGAATGCGAAAAACGAAGAAAGATCGAAGCAGATATCCATAAAATCATGAAATCCTATGGATTTAAGGACATTCAGACCCCGACTTACGAATTTTTCGATATTTTCAACCGGGAACGTGGAACCGTTGCTTCGAAAGATATGTTTAAATTTTTCGACCAATACAATAACACACTGGCACTCCGCCCGGACATCACCCCTTCCATTGCGCGCTGCGTTGCCAAATATTATGAGCAGGAAACGATGCCGATCCGCTTGTCTTATTGTGGAAGCACCTTTATCCACCGCCGCGGCTATCAGGGTAAAATGTCTGAGATTTCACAGATTGGTGCGGAATTGATGAATGACGGAAGTTCCGATGCCGATGCTGAAATGATCGCACTTACCGTAGAATGTCTGGCAAAATCTGGATTGAAAGAGTTTAAGATCGATGTCGGACATGCCGGCCTGATTCGGGGAATTTTGGAAGAAGCTCATTTTAACAAAGAGGAGATTGCAGAATATAAAAAATATGTTGCCAATAAAAATATTTTTGCCGTGGAAGAAATGATGGAATCCCAGAATATTTCTGCAAATTTGAAAGAATTTTTGATTCGCCTTCCGGATCTTTTCGGTGGAAAAGAAGTTTTGGAATATGCGAGAAAATGTGTAACACGTCAGGAAGCAATCGAAGCACTTGACCGCTTAGACACCGTATATGATATCTTGGTTAGTTATGGTCTGGAGCAGAATATCACTTACGATTTAAGTATGCTCAGCCACTATGATTACTATACCGGCATCATTTTCAAAGCCTATACCTATGGTACCGGCGAAGCCCTGGTAACCGGCGGCCGCTACGATAACTTGATCGAGCAGTTTGGTAAAAAAGCCTCAGCCGTCGGTTTGGCGATTGTCCTTGATCAGCTCATGAATGCCCTTGCCAGTCAGGAAGTAGATATTGAGACTGACAAATCCGGCATTCTCGTTCTGTATCGTTCTGCCAACCGGAAAGAAGCGATTCAGTTAGCAAACGAAGAACGTGCCAAAGGCCATTGTGTCCTTACTATGCGGAAAAATGCTGCCACGCCGATGGATCTCTATGAAGACTATGCAGTCCGCAATCAGATTTCCCGGATACTCTATGTGGAAGCCGGAAAATGTACACAGTTTGAACGCGAAAATACCAATTGGAGGGAAACCAAATGAAATATATAACGATTGCGCTGGCAAAAGGGCGTCTGGCAAAACAGACGTTACAATTATTGGAACAGACCGGCATAACCTGTGAGGAGATGAAAGACAAAGATACCCGTAAGCTTATTTTTGTCAATGAAGAATTGAAATTGAAATTCTTTCTTTCCAAAACTTCTGACGTGCCTACATATGTAGAATACGGTGCCGCAGACATCGGTGTTGTCGGAAGTGATACCATTTTGGAAGAAGGACGCAAAATTCTGGAAGTGCTTGATCTTGGGCTTGGAAAGTGCCGTATGTGCGTCGCAGGGCCGGCAAGTGCCAAAGAGTTATTGAAGACAAACCAGATTATCCGCGTAGCTTCTAAATACCCTAAAATTGCAAAAGATTATTTTTACAATAAAAAGCATCAAAACGTCGAAATTGTGAAACTGAACGGATCGGTCGAACTGGCTCCGATCGTAGGTCTTTCCGAAGTTATCGTAGATATCGTAGAAACCGGATCTACCCTTCGTGAAAACGGATTGGAAGTCCTTGAAGAAATCTGTCCGCTTTCCGCGCGCGTCGTCGTAAACGAAGCAAGTATGAAAATGCAGCGCGAACGAATCACAAAAATTGTAAAAGATTTAAAAAATACACTGACAACATCCGAAAACTAAGAAAGAAAGGTGACAGGATATGAAATGCATGAAACTGGAAGAATCTTCCATTGATAACATTTTGGAAAATCTCTTAAAACGTAGTCCAAATCAATATGATACCTATCAGGATACCGTTGCTGAGATTTTAAATGACGTAAAAGAAAATGGGGATAAAGCGCTTTTTGCTTACACTGAAAAATTTGATAAAGCAGTGATCACAAAAGATACGATCAAAGTGACAGAAGAGGAGATCAAAGAAGCTTATGATCAAGTGGACGACTCTTTGATCGAAGTGATGAAAAAATCGCTGGCAAACATCCGTGATTTTCACGAAAAACAGCTCCGTAACAGCTGGTTTGAGACAAGAGAAGATGGTGTTATTTTGGGACAGCGTGTCACAGCACTCGAAAGTGTCGGTGTCTATGTTCCGGGTGGAAAAGCTGCCTATCCATCCAGTGTACTGATGAATATTATTCCGGCTAAAGTAGCTGGTGTAAAACGTATTGTTATGACAACTCCACCGGGAAAAGATGGAAAGGTAACCCCTGTTACACTGGTAGCCGCACATCTTGCCGGTGCTACAGAAGTATACAAAGTCGGTGGTGCACAGGCAATCGGAGCGCTTGCTTATGGAACCGAGTCCATCAAAAAAGTATGTAAGATCTGCGGTCCCGGCAACATTTTTGTTGCACTTGCGAAAAAAGCCGTTTATGGACATGTCAGCATTGATTCCATCGCAGGACCAAGTGAAATCCTTGTACTGGCCGATGAAACAGCAAATCCACGTTATGTGGCAGCGGATCTTTTGTCACAGGCAGAACACGACGAACTGGCATCTGCCATCCTCGTTACCACAAGCGAAACGCTTGCCAAAGAGGTAGAAAAAGAAATCGAAGGCTTTTTGCAGACATTGAGCCGTGCAGATATCATCCGTAAATCTCTGGATAATTACGGATACCTTTTGATCGCGCCGGATATGAAATCCGCCATTCACACAGCCAACGAAATTGCTTCGGAACATTTGGAAATTATTACTAAAAATCCGTTTGACACCATGACACGCATCCAGAATGCCGGTGCTATTTTCCTTGGAGAATACAGCAGTGAGCCTTTGGGAGATTATTTTGCCGGACCCAACCATGTCCTTCCGACAAACGGAACCGCAAAATTCTTTTCCCCATTGAATGTAGATGACTTCATTAAAAAATCAAGCGTAATCTCTTATTCAAGAGAAGCTTTGGAGCCAATCCACAAAGATATCATCGAATTTGCTACCGCAGAACATTTGACAGCGCATGCCAATTCCATCGCGGTACGTTTTGAAGATCAGGAGTAATCGATGAATAAAAAATTATTTTTGTTTGACTTAGACGGTACGTTGTCCGATTCCAGCGAAGGCATTACCAAAGCCGTTTCCTATGCGTTGGAATCCTTTGGCATCGAGGTTCCGGACCGCAAAGAGCTGAGCTGCTTTATCGGTCCTCCATTGCCGGAATCCTTTCAGAAATTTTATGGATTCAGTGAAGAAGAAGCGGCACGCGCCACAGAAGTTTACCGCTCCTATTATAACGTAACCGGTAAATTCGAAAATACCCCTTATCCGGGAATCCGTGAATTATTGGTGCACATGAAAAACCAAGGCATTCCGGCTATGGTGGCCACTTCAAAACCGATTGTGACAGCAACGGAGATATTGGAGCATTTTGACTTCCTTCCTTATTTTGACAAGATTGCCGGAAGTGTTCCGGAAGAAGGACGCTACAAAAAGACAGAAGTGCTGTCCTGGCTTTTGTCCCAGATTGATCTGCCCAAAGAACAGATTGTTATGATCGGCGATCATCCGGATGATATCAATGGCGCCAGAGAAAACGGGATTGACTGCATCGGCGTGCTGTATGGATTTGGCAAAAACGACCAGATTGAAGCTGCCAGCCCTGCCTGGACAGTCAAAACAGTGGAAGAGTTGGAAAAACTCATTTTAAGTGCCTGAAAAATGCCGAAAAGGACAAGAAAACACTTGACGAAGACAAAAATATATGATATATTTTTCATGTTGTTAAAAAATAGATGGTCCTCTGGTGCGTTATGCAGGACATAACAGAAATGGCATTAAGAACATCAAAAACAAGTAGGAGGAACAACAATGAACGAAATTATTAAGAAAATCGAAGCAGAACAGATGAAAAGTGAAATTCCTGAATTTCACGTTGGCGATACTGTAAAAGTATACGCAAAAGTTATCGAGGGAAGCCGTGAAAGAACACAGGTTTTTGAAGGCGTTGTATTGAAGAGACAGGGCGGAAGCAGCCGTGAGACATTTACTGTTCGTAAGAGCTCAAATGGTATCGGTGTAGAAAAGACCTGGCCACTTCATTCTCCAATCGTTGAGAAGATCGAGATTGTTCGTCTTGGTAAAGTTAGACGTGCAAAATTGAACTACCTTCGTGACCGTGTCGGAAAAGCTGCTAAGGTAAAAGAATTGGTTCGCTAAGAATTACAAACATGTTTATTGTTAATAGTGTATGTTATAGCATTTGCCGTAGCATACACTATGTTTCTATATAGGATAATTAGAAAGGGAATTTGTTTTGAATTTAAATTTTGATGAAGAGATCAAAAAACAAAAACGAAAAAAATTGATCAAAACTTCTTTGATCTGGCTGATAGAAATTATAATTGTAATTGCTGTCGCCTATTTTTTGATACATTTCTGTTACCGCCGTACCAGCACAATCGGCTCCGCCATGGAACCGACCCTTTACAATGGACAGGAAGTATTTATTAATACCAAAGCCTATCTTCTTACTTCCCCCAAACGGGAAGCTGTAATTGCGTTTTATGAAAAGGAAAAACAAGAAGGAGAAGATGAGCCATTGATCAGCATTCGACGTGTGATCGGACTGCCCGGCGAAAAAATTAAAATTACCGATGGAAAAATCTGGATTGATGGGGAAGAATATCAATCAAAATATACGTATTCTGCTATGGCAACCGGTGGAATTGCGGAGCAGGAACAGACACTGGGGGAAAATGAATATTTTGTACTGTGTGATTCCCGTTCCAACACCGATGACAGCCGAAATTCAGCCTTTGGCATGGTGAAAAAATCGCAGATTATCGGAAAAGTTTCATTCCGGTTAAAACCATTTTCCCGAGTAACAAGACCGGAACAGAAAACGACACAAACACAAGAAGAGGAGAATTGATCATGCATTTTCAGTGGTATCCGGGACATATGACAAAGGCAAAACGTGCCATGCAGGAAGATATCAAATTGATTGATGTCATCGTGGAACTTGTAGATGCACGTATTCCAAGGAGCAGCAAAAATCCAGACATTGATGCCTTGGCAAATGGAAAATCCCGTATTTTATTATTAAACAAAAGCGATATGGCAGATCCGGCCCAGACTGCTCGGTGGAAAGCCTATTACGAACAGCAGGGCTTTTTTGTACTGGCCGTAAATTCGACCAAACGGAATGAATTAAAAGCAGTCAATCAGCTGATTCAAAAGGCCTGTAAAGAAAAGATCGAGCGGGACCGCAAACGTGGCATATTAAACCGCCCAATCCGTGCTATGATTGTCGGTATTCCGAATGTAGGCAAATCGACATTTATCAATAGTTTTGCCGGAAAAGCCTGCACAAAAACAGGCAATAAACCGGGTGTGACAAAGGGAAAACAATGGATCCGTATTAATAAACAGGTCGAATTGCTGGATACTCCGGGAATTCTCTGGCCGAAGTTTGAAGATCAGACCGTCGGTCTGCGTCTTGCTTTTATCGGTTCCATCAAAGATGAAATTCTGCAGCGCGTAGAAATTTCCCTGGATCTTATCGAATACTTGAAAGAGGCATATCCGGGAACATTAGCGTCCCAATATGGCATTGAGGAAGCAAACGATTCCGCTGCAATACTGGAAGAAATCGGAAATGTTCGCAAGTGTATAAAAAAAGGAACGGAGATTGACTATGAAAAAACTGCGGCCCTTATCCTCGACGATTTCCGCAGCAGTAAACTGGGGCTGATCTCCTTAGAGACACCTTCCGAAACAGAGAATTAAACGGACAGAAGAGAGGTTTACCATGGAAAATAAATTAGACACAAACGAAATAGAAGAAAGTCTACGCATCTGCGAAGAACTTTTTCAAAATAACCCGGATTTTAATCGAAGAGCACCACGACCGGTAGAAGCATTGGAATTGGCAAAAAATGTGAAATCCGGTACAGAAGAGAAACCAGCTGCTCCCGTACAAAAGCCGGAGGAGCCCCCAAAGGAACCAGCGGAGAAGCCTGTGATGCCGGTAGCACCTGTGGCTGATCCCGTGCCTGCTGTCAAACCGGTATCCGTAACAAAACCGGTTCCGGAAGAAAAAACAGAACCTGCAAAAACGGTCCCGGAAGAAAAAAAGGAAACTCAGTCGGATGAGTCGGAACCGGATTCAAAAAAAGAAAAATCCAAACCAAATATAAAGAAAAATCTGATCGCACTGGGAATCTGCGTTGTGATTGCTATTGTGATCGCGCTGATCATTACCAATTTTGTCGCCAGTCACACCAAAGTGGAGGGAAATTCCATGGAATCGACTCTGGAAAATGGCGATGATATTATTGTGGAAAAATTTTCTTATTTAACAGGTGACCCGGAACGTTATGACATCATTGTGTTCCGTGAAAGTGAATCTGTCAATTACATCAAGCGTGTAATCGCATTGCCGGGGGAAACGATTCAGATTACAGAAGGGAAAATTTATATCAACGAACGGGCCGTTTTTGATGCCTATGGAAATGCCAAAATGGAAGATGGCGGAATTGCCGAAAAACCAATTAAACTCGGACAAGATGAATATTTTGTCCTGGGCGATAACCGCAATGCCAGCAAAGACAGTCGTGACAAAGCCGTTGGTGTCATCAAACGTGACCAGATCATCGGAAAAGCATGGCTGCGAGTTCTTCCCTTTGACAACTTTGGAAAATTAGAATAAAAAGGATGCAGACAACATGGAAATTGAACGCAAATATTTAGTAAAACAATTACCGGAAAACTTGGAAAATTACCCGCATTTTGTCATCGAGCAGGGGTATTTATGCACCGAACCAACCATTCGGATCCGCCGGAAAAATAACGACTACATTCTAACTTATAAATCCAGGCAGAATGTATCGCCTGCGGTCGACACCTGCGTCAATGCAGAAGAGGAGTTTCCGCTTTCCAAAGCGGCTTATGAACATCTGCGGGAAAAGACGGATGGAATTCTTGTCCGCAAAACAAGATACTGCATTCCTTACCGGAAATACACCATTGAACTGGATCTTTTTGAGGCGCCTTATGATACGCTGCGGATTGCCGAAGTTGAGTTTCCAACGACAGAAGAAGCGGTCAAATTCTGTCCCCCATCCTGGTTTGGAGAAAATGTAAGCGGTGATTATCATTATTCTAATTCTTATTTAGCAACAAAAAATTAAAAAAATGAAAAAAAAGCTCTTGTAAATACTCCTAAAATATTATATAATTTTTTTGATATTATTATAAGGAGGTATGACCCATGTCATATGTAGATGAGGTATTGGCGCAGTTGATTGAAAAAAATCCTGCAGAGCCAGAATTCCATCAGGCTGCTAAGGAAGTTTTGGAATCCCTTAGACCTGTTGTTGAGAAAAACGAAGAAAAATTCCGTAAAGACGCTTTGTTGGAGCGTTTGACAAACCCAGAAAGACAGATTAAATTCCGTGTACCTTGGGTAGATGACAATGGTAATGTACAGGTTAATACCGGATACCGTGTACAGTTCAATAGTGCAATCGGACCTTACAAAGGTGGTTTGCGTTTCCATCCATCCGTAAATCTTGGTATCATTAAATTTCTTGGTTTTGAGCAGATTTTCAAAAACTCTTTGACCGGCCTTCCTATCGGCGGAGGTAAAGGTGGTTCAGACTTTGATCCTAAAGGAAAATCAGATAGAGAAGTTATGGCATTCTGCCAGAGCTTTATGACAGAACTTCAGAGACACATCGGAGCAGATACTGACGTTCCTGCTGGTGATATCGGAGTTGGTGGACGTGAGATCGGTTTCTTGTATGGACAGTACAAGAGAATCCGCAACTGCTATGAAGGCGTTTTGACTGGTAAAGGTCTTACCTTCGGCGGTTCTTTAGCTCGTACAGAAGCAACCGGTTATGGTTTGTTATATTATACACAGGAAATGTTGAAATGCAACGGCATCGACATCGCTGGTAAAACAGTTGCAATCAGTGGTTCCGGAAACGTAGCTATCTATGCTGCACAGAAAGCTCAGCAGCTTGGTGCAAAAGTTGTTACTGTATCCGATTCTACCGGCTGGGTATACGATCCAGAAGGAATCGATGTTGAATTGCTGAAAGAAGTAAAAGAAGTACATCGTGCAAGATTGACAGAATATGCTGAGAAGAGATCTTCCGCACAGTATCATGATGGAAAAGGTGTATGGACTGTTAAAGTTGACATCGCTCTTCCATGTGCTACACAGAATGAACTTTTGATCGATGATGCAAAAGCACTTGTTGCAAACGGCGTTATTGCTGTAGCAGAAGGAGCTAACATGCCTACATCTATCGAAGCTACTGAGTATCTTCAGGCAAATGGTGTATTGTTTGCACCTGGTAAAGCTTCCAATGCCGGCGGTGTTGCAACATCCGCTTTGGAAATGTCACAGAACAGCGAAAGACTTCACTGGACATTTGAAGAAGTTGACAATAAACTTCAGGGCATCATGGTTAACATTTTCCATGCTTGTGATGAGGCTTCTAAGAAATATGGTTTCGAAAAGAACTATGTAGTAGGAGCAAACATTGCTGGTTTCGAAAAAGTTGCAGAAGCTATGCAGGCTCAGGGTATTGTCTAAAATACATTTGTTATAAAAACATATTGAAATCAAAAATAGGCAGTCGGATTTTTCGCTGCCTATTTTTTACAATCCAAAGCAGCTCCGCAACTGCCAATCCATCGTTCCCGATTACGACTCTAAATGCCTTATATTGATTGTTGCACTCTTCAAATTTCCCTGTTAGAATAAGCATCAACAAACAAAAAACATTAAAGGAGAGTGAAGAAATGACATTAAAACATTTCATTAACGAAGTTGCACAATTGCTGCAGGAAAATCTGGGGGAACATTACATTGTAGAAACTGCTACCACATTAAAAAATAATTCTGTGGAATTATCCGGTGTACAGATTCGTCACGAGAAAGACAATATCTTTCCTACGATCTATCTGAATGATTTTTATGAATTGTACGAGAAAAATAGTGTTACCATGGAGGAAATTGTCGACAAAGTTGCAGAAGGATTTCAGGAAAGCCGGAAATCTATCAAAAAGCTTGCTCCTTTGGACAGCACAACCTTTGAAAACTGTAAGGATAAGATTGTATACCGGCTAGTTTCGCAAAAGCAAAATAAAGAAATGCTGGAAAATATGCCCTACATTCCCTTCATGGATCTTGCTATCACTTTTCACGTAATTGTATCTATGGATCCGCCGTCCCTTCATTCCATAAAAATTACCAATGAACTTCTGGAGACCTGGGGCAGCACTACACAGGCATTGTTCCAGATTGCTTCCGAAAACACACCTCGTTTGATGCCGCCACGCATCGTCAATATTCAAGATATGCTTATGGAGAACCTTCCCCTGAAAGCACCGGAATCGGATTTGACAAATGAAGAAAAAACCGATATGATAGTAATCACGAATACACTTGGTGTAAATGGAGCCGCCGTGATCTTGTATCCGGATATGCTGGCTTCTTTGGCGAAAGAGTACAATACGGATTTTTATGTAATTCCGAGCAGTATCCACGAAGTGATCTTGGTTTCAGCAGAAGATGATTCGATGCTGGCTGAATACAGGTTAATGGTACAGGATGTCAATAAACGGTTTGTGGATCCGGAAGAGATACTGTCCGATCAGGTTTATTATTATGAACAGAAGCTGAAAAAAATGAAATAAAAAAATGCACCTGGAGGGATTCGAACCCCCGACCAACGGCTTCGGAAGCCGGTACTCTATCCACTGAGCCACAGATGCATCAATTGTTATTATATACGACTTTACCCAAAAAGTAAAGAACAAAATTGAAAAGAGGTTATTTTTCTATGGATAAAATAGTACGCGGCATAGCAGGAGAGGGGCAGATTCGTTGTTTTGCGATGGAATCTACCCAGCTTGTGGAAGAAGCAAGACAACGTCATAATACAAGTCCGGTTGTAACAGCCGCCTTAGGACGATTATTAACCGGAGGCGCCATGATGGGTGCCATGATGAAAGGGGATTCGGATCTCTTAACATTAAAAATAGACTGTTCTGGTCCGGTGAAGGGCTTAACCGTAACTGCTGATGCCAAGGGAAATGTAAAAGGATTTCCACTTGTTCCGCAAGTTTCGCTTCCGGCGAGCCCAGCGGGAAAATTAGATGTCGGACGTGCCTTAGATCTTGGGGTGCTGACAGTAATCCGTGATACCGGATTAAAAGAGCCTTATAGCGGGACCATCAATCTTGTTTCCGGCGAAATTGCAGAAGATCTGACCTATTATTTTGCAGCTTCTGAGCAAACACCATCTTCGGTAGCACTCGGCGTTTTAATGAACAAAAATAACACGGTCAAAAAGAGTGGTGGATATATTATCCAGCTGATGCCGGATGCTTCGGATGAACTCATTGATACGTTAGAAAACCGGTTGAAACACCTGGATCCTGTCACTACGCTTTTATCAAACGGTCATACACCGGAGTCCATGCTGGAATTGATCTTAGAAGGTTTGGATCTGGAATTGATGGATGAAATGCCTTCACAGTTTTACTGTAACTGCTCCAAAGAACGTGTCTCCCGTGCTTTGATCTCATTGGGAACAAAAGAATTGGATGAGATGATCAAGGACGGCGAGCCGGTTGAAGTAAACTGTCATTTTTGTAATACAAATTATAAGTTCGATCTCGAAGATCTGGAACAATTAAAAAAATCGGGAAAGCAATAGACAAATCTGTCGAAAATTGATATAATTGTCCTATAGCAAAAGTGAGGTTGAATATTATGAAATTAAAATATAAAAAATTAATTATTATTATTACCGTAGGCGCATTGTTACTTGGCTTCTTTATCTTGACATTGATTCCAACCGGCGGAAATTCATCCAATCCGGTAGAAGATGCGGAACTAGTAAAGTGCACAAATGAAGATATCAACAATCTAATTACCAGTTACTATCAGGCAAAACGTGATGTCAATCTGGAAGCACTGGAACCATTAGTCAGCGATATTAATCAGATTGATCAGGAAAAATTGATTGCACAGGCCGAGTATGTGGAAGATTATCAGAATATTACCTGTTATCTTCTTGAAAATGAAGACAATGGGGCCTATCGCGTCTACGTACGATTTGATATGAAACTGAAAAATATTAATACACTGGCTCCTTGTCTGAGTGCCCTTTATGTTACAATGGGATCTGATGGCAAAAATGTCATTTATCTCAGTGCCTTAGACAAAAACGAGGAAGACTTTATCCTTGCAGCAGACAAGAATTCTCATCTTGCCGATATGCAAAAAGAGGTTAATGATAAGCTGCAGGAAGCAATTAATGCAGATGAAGCATTCCGGCAGTTGTATCAGACGATGGATCAGGCGATCGCAAACGTTTCTTCCACACCGGAACCACAGGCAGATGCTGCACAGCCAACGGCCGAACCAGCCGCTGACCCAAATGCCGCTGCAACTACTGATCCAAACGCTGCTCCGGCCGCAGATCCGAATGCCGCTGCGACTACCGATCCAAACGCTGCTCCAGCTGCAGATCCAAATGCCGCCCCGGCACAATAATCTGCTAATTTAGCAAGAAAGAAAGATAATTTATGGATGAACAATTACGTATAAATAAATACTTAAGTTCTATTGGTTACTGTTCCCGGCGAGAAGCAGACCGTCTCTTGGAGCAGGGAAAGATTCAAGTTGACGGACATACCGCTCTTGTTGGAGAACGTGTTACCAAGGAACAGAATATTACAGTAAACGGAATCCCTGTTGGTGAAAAGCCAAGAGAGATTGTGATTGCTTTTAACAAACCCAAAGGGATTGTGTGTACCAGTAGTGTCAAAGAAAAAAATAATATTGTTGATTATTTACATTTTCCAACACGCATTTATCCGGTAGGAAGACTTGACAAGGATTCCACCGGATTGATTTTACTAACCAATGATGGAGAATTGACAGATCGTATCCTTCGCGGAAAAAACAACCACGAAAAAGAATATCTTGTCACCGTTCAAAAACCATTACGTCCGGAAATTGTACGTGCCATGGAACAGGGAGTTCCTATTTTGGACACCATGACAAGACCATGTCAGATCATTCAGATTGATTCCCACACCTTCCGGATTATACTAACTCAGGGATTAAACCGGCAAATCCGCCGTATGTGTGAATATTTTGGCAACAAAGTTATCACACTAAAAAGAGTTCGTGTAATGAATATTCATTTAGGAGAACTAAAAGAGGGAACCTGGCGAGAGATTACAGGCAATGAATTGGAAGAATTAAAAAACGCATTGAAAGGACAAAAATTCTACAATGAATGAGATGGAACGTATGCGGGATTTAGTTGCCCGGTTAAATGAAGCAGCTAAAGTTTATTATCAGGGTGAAGATGAAATTATGACTAATTTTGAATATGATGCTTTATATGATGAATTGGTCGCTTTGGAAGAGAAAACGGGTGTCATTCTCTCTGGAAGTCCTACGGTTCAAGTTGGATATGAAACCCTTAGTGAACTGCCAAAAGAAGCGCATATAGCCCCGATGCTTTCGCTTGGAAAGACAAAAGAACGGGAAGAGCTGGTGCAATGGCTTGCTTCACGTGAAGGTTTATTATCCTTAAAGTTAGATGGTTTAAGTGTTATTTTAACCTATCAGAATGGTTCCTTAGTAAAAGCGTTAACCCGAGGAAACGGCGAAATTGGTGAAGTGATTACTAACAATGCTAAAACATTCAAAAATATTCCTGCTAAAATTCCGTACACCGGAACATTGGTTATTCGTGGCGAGGCATTAATCCGATATTCCGACTTTAAAGTATTAAATGAATCTTTTTCTGACATTCAGGAGAAATACAAAAATCCGCGAAATTTGTGCAGCGGCACAGTTCGTCAGTTAAATAATGAAATTACCGCGAAACGAAATGTTCATTACTATGTTTATAACTTAATTCAGTCCGATCCGGAAATCAATTTTGCTTATAAAGAAGAAGAGTTGATTTGGCTTGACAAGCAGGGATTTGACATCGTGCCCTATAAAAAAGTAATCGGAAAAAATATTCTTTCCGCTATTGATGGTTTTTCTGAAACAATTACAAATGGTTTTGATTTACCAAGTGATGGACTTGTTCTTACCTATGACGATATTTCTTATAGCCAATCATTAGGTAGGACTGCGAAGTTTCCAAGAGATTCCATTGCTTTTAAATGGCAGGATGAATTAGCAGAAACAACCTTAACAGACATTGAATGGAGTGCATCTCGTACAGGACTTATTAATCCGGTTGCGATTTTTGAACCGGTTGAATTAGAGGGAACCACTGTAAGCCGTGCCAGTGTCCATAATGTAAGTATTTTAAAAGATCTGCAATTAGGAATCGGTGATAAAATTACAGTATATAAGGCCAATATGATCATTCCGCAGATTCAGGAAAACCTGACAAAGAGCAATGCGTTGTCAATTCCGTCCGTTTGCCCAGTATGTCATCAGGAAACAAAACTTATCAATGAAAATGGTTCCGAATTTTTGTTTTGTCCAAATCCAAAATGTTACGCAAAAAAAATCAAAGCATTTACCCATTTTGTAAGCCGTGATGCTTTAAATATTGATGGATTTTCAGAAGCTACTTTGGAAAAATTTATTGATCACGGCTGGTTGCAGAAAGTTACCGATATTTTTTCGTTGTCGCAGTACAAAGATGAAATTCAAAATTTAGATGGCTTTGGTGAAAAATCATACACAAATTTGATTCAAGCAATAGAAAACTCTAAACAGGTTACTTTAGAGCGAGTCATCTACAGTCTTGGAATCAAGGGAATTGGATTAAGTATGGCAAAATTAATCTGCCGAAAATATCCACTTTCACTTACTGAATATAAAAATTTGTCAGTTGATGATTTACTTTGTATAGATGGAATTGGAGAAAAGTTAGCAGAGTCTTTTGTAGAATATTTTGCTGATCCGGAAAATCAGGATCTCTTACAGCAATTAAGCAATATTCTTACCATTGCTTTGCCGGAAAAAATCGAATCCAATGCTTCCTTCGAGGGGAAAACATTTGTTATTACAGGAAGTCTAACTCACTTTACAAACCGTAACGAATGTAAAGAAAAAATTGAATCTCTTGGCGGAAAAGTAAGTTCTTCCGTAAGTAAAAATACTGCTTTTCTGGTTAATAATGATATTACTTCAAGTTCTTCAAAAAACAAGAAGGCCAAAGAACTGGGCGTTCCTATTATCACAGAAGACGAATTACTTGAAATGATTCAATAAAAATCTTGTTTTTGTATCATTTTGCCTTTATAAAGAATAATAATGGGAATGACGAGAAATGTTCCCATTATTAGGACAAGGCATACTGTCGAAGGAACATACTGCAATATTTCATTGATGGAAAACAATTTTTTTCCAATGTAACCTGAACTTATAAATAATATTGCCGGGCAAACCAGCCATTTTATCAAATCAATCTTTGTATATTTTCTTTTCACAAGATAATATCCATCTAAAATACTTATGAGAATCTGGCTGACCAGCATCCCAAGTAAATACCCGTATATACCAAAATATGGGGTTGCCATAATCAGAAAAGCAATTCTCAGAACCAAACCAATAACCGTATTTCGAAAAGTTATCGAACTTTTTGACAATCCATTTATGATGCTTGCCAGTGTCGTAGAAACATAAACAAAAGGGCAGATCATAGAAAGAAGAGAAAGTAATTTTCCGGAACGCGGATTATGAAAGAACATAGTTCCTATCTGAGGTCCCAAACATACGAAGACTGCCATGGCAATACAGCCAAGCAGAAGAGAGTATTTTATAGTTATTTGTGTTGTCCGCATTATTTTAGAGTTATCCTTTTGATAATATGCTTTTGATACTTCCGGAAGAAGCAATACCGACAGCGAATTTGTGATTGTTCCAGGGAACAAAATAAATGGCAGCACAATCCCCGTGGTTATTCCATATAAAGCAAAAGAATCGGTTCGATTCAATCCGGAAAACTGCAGCATAATAGGGATTAAAACTGCTTCTGCCGCCGACAAAACAGAGATAGTAAGGCGCGTAGCACTTAATGGGATTGCCTGACCAAGCAGTTTTTTTATCAATTCACCATACCTTGATTTAGAATTTTCTTTTTTTCCAGAAAATTCTTTTCGAATATTCCATAAATTGTATAGGTTAGATGCCATTTCCCCTACAATTAATCCCAGCACAGCAATTTCGCACGATATTGATTCTTGAAAGCAGAAAAAAACAGCAATAACAAAGCCTACTCTGCAAATCTGTTCAATAATTTGTGTGATGGACGGTACTTTCGCATGACGTTTTCCATAAAAATAACCATTGATAATACTCGTAATTCCGCAAAAAGGAAATATAACCGATAGTATTCTTAACAATGGTGCAGTTTCTTTTGCAAACAGCAAATGAATGCTTATCCAATCCGAAAAAGAAAATAAGAGAACGGACAATGTAATCGAACAGCAAAGCGAACAGAAAATTCCACACTTTAATACACGTTTTGAATTTTTCAAATGGGGATCTGCAACCAATTGGGAAACAGCAGTCTGTAGACCGGAAGCATATAAAGTAAAGCATATTCCATAAATTGGAAATATCATCTGATATATTCCCAATTTTGTATCTCCAAGAAGATTTGCCAGAAATATACGATATAAAAATCCGATCACTCTGGTTATCACTCCGGCAACGGTCAGAATAATCGTGCCTTTTAGCATTTTATTTTTCATATTCTGCTCCTTACTCATTTCCCATCATTTACTTACATGATTTTCTGTATAAAATGTATATGATTGTAAAATATTTTATATGAAAAATTTTTAGATATTGTATTTTACAGCATTTTGTTGTATTATAGTTATAACTGTATGTGTACGAAACCAATTCATATAAAGGGGACGATAGCAAATGTCAAAACGAAATAAGATTTCCCTTGGGACTCCGACAGAAGAACTGCCAGAATGGACGCTTTCTCTGGATTTCACCGAGTCTCAAGATACAATAAAAGAGGAGAAAAAGCCCGAAAGTACCATTTCATCTGAAGGTACATTTTCTGAACCATCACCGCAGCCTGCTCAACCCGCAGCTTCTGGTCTTAGTTCCGGACTTGGTGGTGGCTTGAATACAGAATTTGTAATCGGAAATGAGGATTCCACATCGGAGGATAACTCTTTTTCCGAGCCACTTCCTGCACAAAATAATTTTGCCACAGAAAATGTATTGGATTTTGGTGGGGATACTTTATCAGCGCAAGACACGGAAAGCATTACAACACTTGATATCTCAGATGATACGGAGAAGGCAGATAGCATCTTAAATATCGAACAACCAGCACCTCAACCAGAGCCAGAGCCTGTTGTGGAAGCCGTTCCTGAACCAGAACCAGAGCCTCAACCAGTGCCGGAGCCTGTTGTGGAAGCCGTTCCTGAACCAGAACCTCAGCCTCAACCAGAGCCAGAGCCTGTTGTGGAAGCCGTTCCTGAACCAGAACCAGAGC